>ERZ835880.56-NODE-56-length-124834-cov-6.515952_pt1 | contig 124834 bp, 108 predicted proteins | sample MGYA00519944_ERZ835880 | MGnify/ENA primary metagenome ERZ835880 (study PRJEB31850, sample SAMEA3708787) | human gut metagenome | biome: human gut; feature: human-associated habitat; material: faeces | place: China | collected 2014 ... | reverse complement strand
ACTTATGTACTGCTACTGATATTCTCCGAGGCGAGAGCCGTCCATGAGTCGGAAAGTTTATATCAATCTCTGCGTTAAAGTGCCACAGCGAAAATAATTCCAAAGAAAAAGTAATTGACCGTAGATAAATATCTTAGTAAAATATTAGGGACAATTATCAAAAAAAACAGGAGGATAATATTAGCAATGAAAGAGACAAATGAAAAACAGTCAGCCGGATATTCAAGTCCTTATGAATTTGAGGGAAGAATTCCACTCTCACAGGCAATCCCACTCGGACTTCAGCATGTAATGGCGATGTTTATTGGAAACCTTACACCACTCATTATCGTTATGGGTGTCTGTGGACTTACGGCAGATGCAGGTTTTTCTGAACTTAGAACGGCACTTTTACAGAATGCCATGATAATAGCCGGAATAGTAACACTTGTGCAGATGTTTTCGATAGGACCTGTCGGAGGAAAAGTGCCTATCGTCATGGGAACATCTTCGGGATTTTTAGGTGTGTTAAATAATACTGTGGCAGCTTGCGGTGGAGGTATTATTGCATATGGGGCAATTATGGGAGCCTGTCTTATAGGAGGTATTTTCGAGGGGATATTAGGAGTATTTTTAAAACCACTCAGAAAGTTCTTTCCGCCTATTGTTACCGGCTCTGTCGTAATAGCGATAGGACTTTCACTTCTAGGTGTCGGAATAAATTATTTCTGCGGAGGAAACGGTAAGGCTGATTACGGCTCACTTCCAAATCTTTTCCTGGGATTTGTTGTTTTGATAGTTATCGTACTCTTAAAACATTTTGCACCACAAAATAGTATCTTTTCTTCTTCGGCAATCCTTTTTGGAATACTTGCAGGATATATAGTTGCGGTCATAATGACATTTGTACTTCCAAATACAGGTGTTGATGCTGACGGGGCTAAATATACATATTCATGGGTAGTAAATTTCTCGCAGGTAAAAGATGCAGCATGGATAGCAATTCCTAGTTTTATGGGATTTGGTGCACTTTCAGATGTTAAGATGTCATTTCAGGCAAGTGCAATTATTCCGATAGGCATCATGTTTATAGTTACTGCGATAGAGACAGTTGGAGATATATCTGCCTGTATCGAGGGAGGAATGGACAGAGAAGCAACAGATACCGAACTTTCGGGCGGTGTTATATGTGACGGTCTTGGCTCAGCATTTGCAGCATTTTTCGGTGTACTTCCCAATACATCATTTTCACAGAATGTCGGACTTGTTTCAATGACTAAAGTTGTAAATCGTTTTGCAATATCTATGGGAGCAATATTCCTTATACTCTGCGGCTTTTGCCCTAAGATAGGAGCTATCATGTCAATAATGCCACAGTCTGTTTTAGGCGGTGCGGCAGTTATGATGTTTGCATCAATCCTTATTTCAGGTATCCAGCTTATCACAAAAGAGCCTATAGGCAGCCGTGAGATAACAATTATCTCAGTGGCGATAGGACTTGGTTATGGTCTTGGAGCAACTACAGGTGCGACAGCACATCTTCCATATTATATACAGCTGATATTTGGTGGTTCAGGAATAGTACCATGTTCGCTTGCAGCGATAATATTAAACATCTTATTGCCAAAGGAATCAAAGTCCGTGCGTAAGATGTGGGATATAGATGAGGAAGACTAAAAAATACTGCTGATACATTTCATGTCACGATTTGCTTCTGAGCAAAATAAGTTTCCTGACTAAAAGCAAATAAGATGAAGTTTTAGAAGAAGTGTAAAAGAAACAAATTGCTCAGAAAAGAGGATTAAAGTGAAAAAAATAATATCAGTGATAGGAGCAGGCGGTAAGACAAGCCTGCTCCATAAAATGTCAGATTATTATCTTGGAAAAAAAGAGACAGTACTTCTGACAACTACAACACATATGATGCTTGAAAGAGATACCGATATTTCATGTGATATTTTTAGCATCATTGAGAGAATAAAAAACGATAAATACTGCATGGCAGGAAAAATATGTGATGGCAGCAATAAAAAAATTCAAGCACTTCCGCTTGAAATACTTAAGTGGATAATGCCGTATGTAGACAATATTCTGATAGAAGCCGATGGAGCAAAGCATTATTCACTTAAATATCCGCTAGAAAGTGAACCTGTTATTTTTGAGTTTACTACGGATGTTTATCTTGTTTTAGGGTTGTGGGATATAGGAAAATATTGCAAAGATGTTATTTTCAGATTTGAGGATATGAGTTTTGAATTAGGGACAAAAGCTGATGAAAAGGTTACTTTTGAACATATAAAACAAATTCAGAAAGTATATGAAAAAAGGCTTAGAAAATTGGGATTTAAAGGAAAACTACATTATATTTATTCAAAAAAGACAGATGATGGAATTATATTTTTAAAGGAATAGATTATGATTAAAGATATACTTATAATATGCCGTGGTGCAGGTGACCTTGCGACAGGCATTATTCACAGACTTCACAGGGCAGGGTTTAAAGTGCTGGCACTTGAAACTAAAAAGCCAGCAGCAATACGAAGGCAGGTTTCATTCTGCGAGGCAGTCTACGACAAAGAGATAACCATAGAGGGAGTTAAGGCTAAACTTATAACATCATTAGATGAGATGGATGAGGTTATTAAACATGGAGTTGTGCCAGTTATCGTTGACCCTAAAGGAGAGTCGATTGCAAAATTAAGACCTGACATCGTAGTAGATGCGATAATCGCAAAGAAAAATCTTGGAACTTTTATGGACATGGCACCGCTTGTTATAGGAGTTGGTCCGGGATTTACGGCTGGTGAAGATGTTGACATAGTTGTGGAAACTATGAGAGGTCACAATCTCGCAAGGATAATAGATAAAGGGCAGGCTCTTGTAAATACCGGAATTCCCGGAAATATAGGCGGTTATACAAGTGAGCGTGTCATTCATGCGGAGGCTTATGGTTTTATAAAAAATATCTGCCACATAGGTGATGTTGTAAAAAAAGGTGATGAGATAGCAAGAATATACGAGAAATATGATAATAATACTTCCGAGTCAGGATTTCAAGGAGAGTATGTACCTGTAAATGCAACAATATCAGGAATTATCAGAGGACTTATCAGAGACGGCTTTGAGGTGACTGAGGGATTTAAGATAGCAGATATAGATCCGAGAGAGGGTGAGTTAAAAAACTGCTTTACAATATCGGACAAATCGAGAAGTATAGGCGGCAGTGTGCTTGAAGCGGTATGCAGCTATGTGTCGGGTATAAATTAGCAAATGGAGTTATTTATGCAAACAGCTCTGTCTGTAACTGATTTTTCAAATGAGTGATAATAATAACGAGGGTAAAAATGGATAAGAAAGAACTTACACATTTTAATGAAGCAGGCGAGGCACATATGGTAGATGTTCACGAAAAAGATGATACATACCGTGTAGCAAAAGCCTGTGGTGAGATAAGAATGAATGAGGATGCATTTAATGCCGTGGCAAACGGAACTGCCAAAAAAGGGGATGTGCTTGGAATAGCACGCATTGCAGGGATAATGGGGGCAAAAAATAACTCAATGCTTATTCCTCTCTGCCATCCTATTGCCATGACGAAATGCGATGTGGATTTTGGACTTGACGAGGATAATATGACAATAACGGCAGTATGTACAACCGCCTGCGTTGGAAAAACGGGTGTTGAGATGGAGGCTCTTACAGGTGTGAGCATGGCACTTTTGACTATATATGATATGTGCAAGGCGGTCTGTCGTTCAATGGAGATAAAAAATATTCATCTGCTCGAAAAAGTAGGCGGAAAAAGTGGTCATTATGTTGCTGGCCGCAATACAGATGTGAACTGATAACAACGATTAGTATTAGACGAGGTGAGATAATCTTATGTTGTATAGCGTAGGTATAATTACATTAAGTGATAAAGGCTCAGAGGGGCTTAGGGAGGATATGAGCGGACCCAAAATAAAAGAACTTCTCCCAAAAGATAAGTACGAGGTTGTATCATATAAACTACTGCCTGATGATGAACAGATGCTTAAGAGTGAGCTTATAAGACTTTGCGATGAAGTAAAATGCAATCTTGTACTAACAACAGGCGGGACTGGTTTTTCAAAAAGAGATATAACACCTGAGGTGACGCTTAGTGTGGCAGAAAAAAATGCACCGGGGATAGCAGAAAGACTTCGTGCCTATAGTATGCAGTTTACAAAAAGAGCAATTCTTTCAAGAGGAGCATCAGTTATAAGAAACAGGACACTTATAATAAATCTTCCGGGAAGTGTTAAAGCAGTATCAGAGAGTATGGAGTTTCTGATTGGAAATATAGAGCATGGGCTTGATATTCTGCTCGGATATGACAGTGAGTGCGGAGGGAAACTTAAATGAAACTTGTAAAAACAACTGAAGCGGTCGGACAGGTGTTGTGCCATGACATAACACAGATAATTCCCGGTGTGAAAAAGGATGCCGTATTCCGCAAGGGACATATTATAACAGAAAAAGATATACCAGTGCTTTTAAGCGTTGGTAAAGATATGATATATATATGGGAAAATGATGAGACAATACTTCATGAGAACGATGCGGCAGAGATACTTTATCGCATGACGGCAGGAGAAAATATGCATCCGTCCGAGGTAAAAGAGGGAAAAATAGAAGTAATCGCAGATAGTTACGGACTCCTTAAGGTTGACAGAGAAAGATTAAACAAAGTCAATTCTTTTGGGGAGCTTATGATAGCGACAAGGCATGGAAATACCGTTGTAAAAAAAGGGGATAAACTTGCGGGAACAAGGATAATACCTCTTGTTATAAAAAAAGAGAAAATTAAAAAGGCTTCTGAGATATGTTCGGATGCTCCAATATTAAAGATACTTCCGTTTACGATGAAAAAAGCGGCTGTTATTACGACAGGCAATGAGGTATTTTATGGCAGGATAAAAGACGGATTTACACCTGTTATCGAAAAAAAAATAAATGAATTTGGTGTAGAAATGGTATTCCATGAGACTTTTAATGATGATGATAAAAAGATAACTAAGGGATGCCTTGATGCCGTCAATGCAGGCGTTGACATAATATTTTGTACTGGGGGTATGAGTGTTGACCCCGACGATAAAACGCCTCTTGCCATAAAAAATACTGGATCGGATATAATATCATATGGTTCACCTGTTTTGCCGGGTGCAATGTTTTTATTGTCTTATTATAAAAAAAATGACAGGATAATACCGATATGCGGACTTCCGGGGTGTGCCATGTATAATAAAAGGACTATCTTTGATCTGGTTCTGCCGAGACTTCTTGCAAATGATATGATAACACCGGATGAACTCTCATCATTAGGTGAAGGTGGATTTTGCTTAAATTGTGATGTATGCACATTTCCAAATTGCGGCTTTGGAAAAGGGTGGTAATGTGCTTTATACAAACTTGATATTTAAATCGTACAGGGATGGTGAAAAGTATGACGGACGGCTATGGAAGAAAGATTGATTATATGAGGATTTCGCTGACTGATAATTGCAATCTCAGATGCAGTTATTGTATGCCTGAGGGAAAGATTTCCGATATACATTATCTCACTGCGGAAACCGTATTAAAGTGTGTTGAGAGTGCTGTTTGTCTTGGAATAACAAATTTCAGGCTGACAGGGGGGGAGCCACTTATCTATCCGGATATTGAAAAACTTATTGCAAAAATGAGAAACATGAGCGGAGTAAATTTTATCGGAATTACCACAAACGGAGTTTTTCTAAGTGAAAAGGCTGATGTATTAAAAACAGCAGGGACAGACAGCATAAATGTGAGTCTTGATACCATAGATTCTGATGAGTTTAGGAAAATCACGGGGCACAGCTGCCTTAGGAATGTTATTGATGGGATAGATGCCGCTTTAGATAGCAGAATTAAGCTTAAAATAAATACTGTTCTAAGAAGTGAAGTTGATGTGCTGAAGATGATAGAGTTTGCAAATGACAAAAATATTGATATAAGATTTATCGAGCTGATGCCTGTAGGAATAGGAGAGAAAAATGATATTATTCCGAGAAAGGCTGTTATTGAAAAACTTGAAAAGAAATACGGAAAAGTGTGTGGCGTATCAAAAATGCATGATGAAAATGGACCGGCAGAGTATTACGCTTTCCGAAAATTAGGTGTGCGGGTAGGTCTTATTCAGGCGGTTCACGGTAAATTTTGTGACAGATGCAACCGCATAAGAATAACATCAGATGCAGGTTTAAAACCATGCCTCGCTGATAGCAGAATTATAGATTTGAAAGAAGCACTTGATATTGGAAAAGATGAACTTACAAAAATTATGAGAAAGGCAATATATGAAAAGCCAAAATCCCATCATTTTGAAGATATTTTATGTGAAAAAGAAACTAAAACCATGAATATGATAGGAGGTTAAAAAGTTTGGGAAAACTTATTGCAATAAACATAAGCAGGGAGCGTGGAACTGAAAAAAAGCAGATTCCACAGGTCAGACTTATCAGAAATTATGGGCTTGATGGAGATGCACACGCTGGAAGATGGCACAGGCAGGTGAGTCTTTTGTCATATGAAAAAATAGAGGAGTTCAGAAAAAAAGGTGCCAAAGTAGAAAATGGTGCATTTGGAGAAAATCTGATAATCTCAGGATTTGATTTTAGAAGTCTGCCGCTTGGAACACGCTTTAAAATAGGTGATGCCGTTCTTGAAATGACGCAGATAGGTAAGGAGTGTCATTCACATTGCAAGATATATGAGCGTATGGGTGAATGTATTATGCCTAAAGAGGGTGTGTTTGCAGTTGTCATAAATGGAGGTATGATAAATGAGGGTGATGAAGTAAAAATGCTTGAAACTGATATGTATTTAAGTATAAGAGACAGGGATCGAGCTGAAAAGTCATTTATTGCTACAGTTGTATCAGGTGAGGCAACAGGACAGAAAGCCTACATTACAGACGGCAGAATAAGGGTAAGCTACGGTGACTATTTTGCCGGTGATATAGTAAAAAAATTGTGTGAGACTTTCTGCGGTATTGATGATAATGGAAGTAACGATGGCAGCAGTCTGATTAAGATAGGGGACAATACACTATTTATTCAAAACATCACCGGTAGACCTAATCTTGTAATATGCGGTGGAGGTCATGTGGCAGAGGCACTTGTAAAGATGGCTGTTCTTGTGGATTTCGACATTACCGTGATAGAGGACAGACCCATATTTGCTCAGAAAATACGCAGTCTTGGTGTAGGAAATGTTATATGTGATGACTATGTAAATGCACTGAAAACTATAGACAAAAACCGTGACAACTATTTTGTGTGCATGACCAGAGGACACAGATTTGACGAGCAGTGCATTTTCGAGATTTTTAAGATACCATATGCATATGTAGGGATGATGGGTTCAAAAAGGAGGTCGGCAATGGTAAGAAAAGACCTTAAAGAACATGGTATTGAGATTGAAAAAATAAATGAACTTCATTCACCAATAGGTCTTTCAATATGTGCGGCTACACCACAGGAGATAGCGTTGTCAGTTATGAGTGAGATAGTATATTGTAAAAATAAACATTGCAATAACGGCTCCGTTGATGATAGTATTATTGATGAACTTGCAAAACAGTCTGATGAGCAGAGGATTTTATGTACCATTATAAGAAAAAGCGGCAGTGCTCCAAGAAATGTCGGAACGCAGATGATAGTAACTTCGGACAACCGAATTATAGGAACTATCGGAGGAGGATGTGCGGAGGCTGAAATTATCACGAGATGCAGGGACATTTTTAACGGCTTTGCAATGCCAATGCAGGAAACAGCATCAAAAAATGATGAGAATAAAAATAGAGCTGTTTGTCAGAAAGACAATTTTGAAAATAAACATTTTATAGGCAGACCTGAGATAATGGAAGTAAGTATGAATACTGATGATGCCGAAAAAGAGGGTATGGTGTGTGGCGGAAATATAAGTGTTATGCTAGAGAGAATGTAGATTGCTCAAAAGAGAAAATGAGTGTATGGAATAGAAAAGAGGTTTTTATGTTTAATGTAAAGAAGATAATTAAAAAAATAAGCGTATGCTGTGTTATGGCGGCACTTATTACAGGGATGCTCTCAGGCTGCGGAAAGAAAAACGAGAACAGCAAAAAAACAGATATAACCATATTTGCTGCAAAAAGTCTTAATAATGTTATGGATGAACTTTGTAAAGAATACAACAAAGAGCACCCTGATATAAATTTCCACACAAATTATGACAGTTCAGGAACACTTATGACACAGATAAAAGAGGGAGCAAAGTGCAATGTATTCTTTTCGGCAGGTGTAGAGCAGATGGACGAGCTTGAAAAGGGATATGATTGCGGCAGTGTAAATAAGGATAACCGCAAAGACCTTTTAAACAATCAGGTGTGCCTTGTAACATGGAAAGGAAGTAATACAAAAGTTAAGAGTTTTAAAGATATGTCAAAAGCAAAAAACATGGCACTTGCAGATGAAACTGTTCCTGTAGGACAGTACACAAGAAAGGCTTTGATAAATGCAGGTCTGGTGTCAGGCGATAAGGAAAAGGCTAATGACTTAAAAGATACAGATATATCAAAGGCACTCGGAGGTCTTGAGATAAACAGTTGTGCAAATGTAGGTGCTGTTGCGGCAGCAGTTGCAGAGGCTGCAGACGAGATTGGAACTGTTTATTATTCAGATACCTTTGGATATGAAGACAATTTAGAGATAATCGAAAAACTTCCAAACAGCCTTACAGGTGATGTTATCTACCCTGTTGCACCACTTAAAAGTGATGATATATCTGATGTTGAATTTAATGCTTCAAACGAATTTATAAAGTTTATGAGTGAAGAAAAGGCTGTAAAATTATTTGAAAAATACCATTTTTCTATGTCTTAGAAAAGAGGTTTATTATGGATTACTCCCAGATTGATTTTAGTCCGCTTTGGATAAGTCTTAAAACTGGTATTGTAGCTTCACTGGTATCTTTTGTGCTTGGCATACTGGCAGCTTGGTTTGTCGTGAGCAGGCGTGGAAGAACAAGAGGTATATGGGATGGTATTCTTACAATGCCTCTTGTACTGCCGCCAACAGTTGCGGGATATATATTGCTCCGTATATTTAGTACCAGACACAGCTTTGGAAATTTTGTAGATAAGGGACTTTCAATTCATGTCATACATACATGGCTTGGCTGTATCATTGCGGCTACGGTTATTGCATTTCCTCTTATGTACCGAAATGCCAGGGCGGCATTTGAACAGGTAGACGAAAATGTGATATATGCGGCACAGACACTTGGTCTTAGTGAGTGGACAATTTTCTTTAAAATCCGTATGCCTATGGCAAAGCCCGGAATTTTATCGGGTATTACACTTACATTTACAAGGGCACTCGGAGAGTACGGTGCAACATCAATGCTTGCCGGAAACATTGCAGGAAAAACCTCAACAATATCTCAGCAGATAGCTATGGTGATTCAGAGCGGTGATTTTAAAACGGCAGGTTTCTGGTGTATTGTGATAACGGCAATATCGTTTATCTGTCTTGTTATTATAAATTTTATTACGGGTGACAGATAAAAAATCTGCAAGAATGAGGATTGATATGGCTTTAATAGTAAAGATAAGAAAAAGGCTTGATAATTTTGAATTAAATACGGATATACAGACAGATGACGATATACTGGCACTAAGTGGTGCATCCGGTGCGGGAAAGACTATGATATTAAAATGTATTGCAGGGATAGCAACACCTGACAGCGGTTATATATCACTGAACGGTCGTGTCCTTTTTGACTCGGAAAAAAAGATAAATTTAAAAGCTTCACTTAGAAAAACAGGTTATCTCTTTCAAGATTATGCTTTATTTCCTACAATGACGGCAAGAGAAAATATAAATATTGTTATGAAAAAGAAAAACCATGAACTTGTAGATAAGTGGATTAGTGCATATGGGCTTGAAAAAGTGGCTGACAATTATCCCCAAAAATTGTCAGGAGGACAGAAACAGCGTGTTGCAATGATTCGTATGCTTGCATCAGCCCCGGAGTGTATATTGCTTGACGAACCATTTTCAGCACTAGATGAACATATCAAGAGAAAAATGGAAATGGAACTTATGGAGATGCTTGAAAATTTTCATAAGCCGATAATTTTTGTTTCGCATAACCGGGAAGAAATCTACAGATTTGCAGATAAAGTATGTTCTGTAGAAGATGGAATTGTAAGCAGGACATATGATAAAAAATATTTTTATTATAAACCTGAGACAAAAACACAGGCAAAACTTGCAGGGTGTCTGAATTTTTCAAACATAAGCTGGATAGATGAAAGTCATGTGAAAGCACTTGACTGGGGGGTTACGCTTAAAGTTAAGGCAACAAAAGAAAGCGACTGGGAAAAATATCACAGTATCTGCATTTTTCAAAATGATATAAATGTTGAAAAACATTCCTTTACGCATCAGAAAAAATATATTAAAAACGAAAATATAAATCCTGAAACAATAGGAATGTATGGAGATACGCTAAATACCTTGAAGATAAAAAATATCTCGCTGTCAGAGGAGCTTTATAATACCTGCTGCCTTTGTGAGCTTGAAAACGGTGAGGTTATAACAATGATAAAGCCAAAAGAAAATCAATTGTTTTCGGATGACTTACAGGATAAATATATTGACTTACTAAATAATGTTAAAAAAATTACGGTATCAGAAGAATACATACATCTTCTTAAATAACTTGAAGATGATTTCTGTTGCTGATATCATGCCAGGAGGAATATATTAGTGATATATCTTGATAATGCGGCGACTACACTTTACAAACCGCAATGTGTATATGATGCTGTTATGCACGCAATGAAAAATTATGGAAATTCAGGCAGGGGGTACACCGCGACATCACTTGAAGCATCAAGGTGTATATTTGAAGCAAGAAAGTGCCTTACTGAATTTTTTGGTGGTGACAATACCTCAGGTCTTATATTTACATCAAATGCGACCGAGGCATTAAATACTGTTATTCATGGACTTTTTAATGAGGGCGACACGGTTATTACCACGAACCTTGAACATAACTCAGTGTTAAGACCTCTTTATTATGCCGGTGAAAGAGGAGTTAAGACAGATATTGTATCGTGCAGTGGCAATGGGATTATTGATGCCTCTGATATAGAAGATATGATAACAAAAGATACAAAAGCAATCATCTGTACTCACGCATCCAACCTTACGGGGAATGTTGTCGATATAAAAAAGATTGGAGAGATTGTAAAAAAGCATAATCTTCTTTTTATAGTGGACGCATCACAGACCGCAGGTGTACTACCTATAAATGTTAGGGATATGAATATAGACATACTCTGTTTTACAGGACATAAAAGTCTTATGGGACCGCAGGGGACAGGTGGGTTTTATATAAGAAATGGTATAGATATAAGACCTTTAAAAAGCGGTGGGACAGGCATAAAAAGTTTTTTAAGACAACAGCCTGAGGAACTTCCTGAATTGCTTGAAGCAGGGACATTAAATAGCCACGGGATAGCAGGACTTCTTGCCGCTGTAAAGGAGATAAACACTGTTGGAATTGACAAGATATACAATAAAGAAAACAGACTTATGCAGATATTTTATTCGGATATAAGCAGAGTAAAAGGCGTAAAAGTTTATGGTGATTTCAGACAGGATAAAGCTCGCTGTCCGATAGTTTCGTTAAATATAGGAACGGCAGATTCTTCAGAGATAAGTATGCTCCTTGAAGATGAATTTGGAATAGTCACCAGAGCAGGGATTCATTGTGCTCCGCTTATGCACGAATATTTTGGCACAAAAACACAGGGCATGGTAAGATTTAGTTTTTCATATTATAATACAGAAGAAGAAGTGATGGCTGCGGCAGATGCAGTAAAAGAAATTGATAGAAAGGTGGTGGAAATATAATTTATCATGGAAGATATAGTTTTTTGTAAAGGCGGCGGATGTACCGCAAAACTTGGAGCAGATGTACTCAAACATATACTTTCAAAAATACCGAAAGGTGAGAAAGATATTTCACTTCTTGTCGGTTATGACAGCAGTGACGATGCGGCAGTATATAGAATATCAGACGATATGGCAATTGTTCAGACACTTGATTTTTTTCCACCGATGGTCGATGACCCGTATATTTTCGGACAGATAGCGGCGGCAAATGCATTAAGTGATGTATATGCGATGGGCGGTGAGGTAAAGACTGCACTAAATATAGTCTGTTTTCCTGAAAAGATGGACTTAAACATTCTTGGAAAGATAATGCAGGGCGGTGCAAAAAAGGTGAATGAAGCAGGTGCCACACTTGCAGGTGGTCATTCCATAGCCGATGACAGTGTAAAATACGGTTTGTCTGTTATGGGACTTGTAAATCCTGACAAAATATATGAAAATAATAAGGCAGAACCGACTGACATACTTATACTTACAAAAAAACTCGGTGTAGGGCTTGTGTGCAATGCACAGCGTGTCGGACAGGCTTTTAAAGGTTCGCTTGATGAAGCAATAGAGTCGATGACTACACTCAATAAAAAAGCGTCTGAGATAAGCAGAAATTATGAAATCCATGCCTGTACTGATGTGACAGGATTTGGATTTTTAGGTCATTTAAACGAGATGATAAATAAAAATGTATCGGCGGAGATTGACTCAATATCCATACCTGTTATAAAAGGTGCACTTCATTATGCCGAAGAATTTCTGTTCACAGCAGCGGCACAGCGAAACAGAAATCATGTCGCAGATAATGTGGATTTTTCAGAAAACATAACATTTGCGATGGAAGAACTGTTATTTGATCCGCAGACATCGGGAGGTCTTTTGTTTGCCGTAAAGAAAGAAGATGCACTGCCTTTTTTAAAGGAATTAAAAAATGAGGGATTTCCGGCGGCGATAGTTGGTCATTTTACGCAAAAAAAAGAAAAAAATATTTATATAAAGTAACAGGAGATAGCGAAACTAATTATATGTTGTATTAATTGTGTGAATATAACAAATGCTATAGTTCTAAAGTGAAGGAGAAAAAAGAGATCATGATAACAATAAATGCAATGGGTGATACCTGCCCGATACCTGTAGTTAAGACAAAAAAGGCGCTTGAGAAACTTGAAAAACCGGATACGGTTGAGACTCTTGTCGATAATGAGATTGCTGTTGAAAATCTTAAAAAGATGGCTTCACAGATGGGGTTTGCAGTTTCAGACAGCAAGATAAGTGACTCCGGGTACAGTGTGAAGATAACTGTAGATGATATTGATAAAATAAATGACAATAAAATGTCGGCAACAAATGATAAAAAAATATCCGTTGCTAAAGCAAATTCCATAAAGACAGATGCGGATGAGATGCTTTCCTGCAATATCAAAAACAGTGGTGAAAAAGTTGTAGTCATCAAGTCTGAATTTATGGGTGAGGGTGATAGCGAACTTGGAAAGGTGCTTATCAAAGGTTTTATATATGCACTCTCTCAGCAGGACGAATTGCCTCAGACAATGCTTTTTTATAACGGCGGTGCAAAGATTACAAGTGAAGGCTCTGAGTCTATAGAAGATTTAAAGGCTTTAGAGGAAAAAGGTGTAAAGATATTTACCTGTGGTACCTGTCTCAATTATTACGGACTTACCGAAAAGCTCTGTGTCGGCGAAGCCACAAATATGTATGAAATTACTAAAAAAATGACGGAAGCATCACTTATAGTCTGCCCATAACATTATGTGCAAAAATTGTAAGAGAGAAAGACATACACAGCTTGTGATTTCATTCAAAAATACAACTGCTGCGATGGAAATGGAGAGCAGGGCAAAGAGTGAAAATATTTACGGCAGGATAATACCGCTGCCGTCAAAAATATCGGCAGGATGTGGTCTTGCCTGGAAGACAGAGCCTGATATGAGAAATGAGACAATAAACTTCATGCAGAAAGAAAAAATTCAGTGGGATGCAGTATATGAACTGGATTTGTTTTAATACTAAAATCATAAGAGAAAGGAAAGAGATATGTTCTATTATAATCAGTATATAAGGGCAAAAAGCCTCGAAGAAGCATATGAACTCTACCAGAAAAGACAAAATTTCATTGTCGGCGGAATGCTCTGGACAAAGATGAAAAATACAACTCTTGGAACAGCGATAGACCTCTGTGAACTGGGGCTTGACAGCATAGAAGAAAATGAAAACGAGTTTCGTATAGGTGCATATGTATCATTAAGGGACATAGAGACAAATGAATCATTAAATAAATATACGGATAATGCCTTTGCCAATTCCGTAAAAGATATAGTCGGTGTCCAGTTTAGAAATGTTGCAACGGTCGGCGGAAGTATATGGGGACGATATGGCTTTTCAGATGTTATGACGATATTTAGGGCACTTGGTGCTAAAGTGGAGCTTTTCCATGAGGGTATCATGGAACTTGACGACTTTGTAAAGCTGCCACGTACGGTGAGAGATATACTTGTGTCAGTAATTGTGCCAAAGGAAACTGAAAAGGTAGTTTATCTAAGCCAGAGAAACCAGTCAACAGATTTTCCAGTGCTTACTTGTGCCGTTTCAAAAGGAAAAAGAGGTGCTATGGCTGTTATCGGGGCAACTCCATATATGGCTGAGCCTGTATATGACAGTGAAAATATATTATCTGTACCTACAGATGAAAATATTGAAAGATTTGCAGATTATGTGGCACAAAATATCCGTTTTGGCAGCAATATGCGTGCTGGTGCCGAGTATAGAAAGATAATATGCAATGTTCTTGTAAAAAGAGCATTAAAGACGATAGTATCAGAAAACGAAAAGGAGGAAATCTGCTGATGGAAGTAAAGATTACATTAAATGGAAAAATGATAAAAGATACCGTAGACGCAGATATGCTTCTTATAGATTTTTGCAGGAAACATAAATGTTATTCGGTAAAGAGAGGATGTGAAACAGGAAACTGTGGTCTTTGCACGGTGCTTATGGATGGAAAGCCGATGCTTTCGTGTAGTATTCCTGTTGGCAGGGCAGACGGAAGATGCGTTGATACACTTGAGGGATTAGAGGAAGAAGCTAAAAAATTCACTGATTATTTTGCGATGCAGGGTGCTGACCAGTGTGGTTTTTGCAATCCGGGATATATAGTTAATATAGTGGCACTTCTCCGTGAAAATCCGGATCCTACGGACGATGAGATACTTGAGTATCTTTCAGGCAATCTGTGCCGTTGCACGGGTTATCAGAGTCAGCTTCGTTCACTCAGAAATTATCTGAACAGCAAAAAGGAAAATGCACCTATGCAGTTTGAAGCAGAAGTTTTTGGGGCGGACATTGGAAAGGAGTGGAAGGATGAGTAAATTTAACCGTGAAAGAAAAGATTACCATGCAGTAGGAAAAAGTATTCCAAAGAAAGACTCATCACAGCTTCTCCTTGGAAAGCCGGTATTTACAAATGATATAATACCCTCTGACTGTCTTGTGATAAAGCTGCTTAGAAGCCCTCATGCTCATGCTTTAGTTGAGGATATAAATACTGATATTGCAATGAAAGTACCGGGGATAGAAGCTGTTTATACATGGAAAGATGTTCCTGACAAGCGTTTCAGTATTGCAGGTCAGACTTTTCCGGAGCCGTCACCGTATGACAGGCTTATACTTGACAGGAGAGTGAGAAGTGTAGGTGATCCTGTTGCGATAGTTGCGGGTGAGAGTGAGAAAGCTGTTGATAAAGCATTAAAACTTATAAAAGTAAAATATCAGGTACTCGAACCTGTACTTGATTTTCACAAGGCACTTGACAATCCCATACTTGTGCATCCGGAGGATAACTGGATGTCATATGGCAATACGGGTGATGTTAAAAGAAATCTATTACACCATGAGGAAGATGAACATGGTGATGTAAATGCAGTATTTAATGACTGTGAGGAGATAATAGAGCATACCTGGCATATAAAGGCGGCACAGCAGGCTTACATGGAAACGATAAGGGCATATTGTGAGATTGACAGATACGGCAGACTTCATTGCATAAGTTCAACGCAGATAGTTTTCCATATCAGAAGAATACTTGCAAATGCACTTGATATTCCAAAGTCGATGGTGCGTGCGGAAAAACCACGCATAGGCGGAGGTTTTGGGGCAAAACAGACAGCCGTATGTGAAGTATATCCTGCTTTTGTTACATGGATGACGAAAAGGCCAAGTAAACTTATCTATAGCAGAAATGAATGTCAGATAATATCTTCACCACGTCATGAAATGGAAGTGACGGTTCGTCTTGGTGCAATGAAAGACGGCAGGATAAGAGCGATAGACCTTTATACGCTGTCAAACGGAGGAGCATACGGTGAGCACAGCACAACGACCGTTGGACTTTCGGGTCACAAATCACTGCCGCTTTATACGGGCGGATGTGAAGCGACAAAATTTTCATGTGATGTTGTCTATACGAATGTTCAGGCGGCAGGAGCATATAGAGGATATGGTGCAACGCAGGGGATTTTTGCACTCGAATCTGCCGTAAATGAACTTGCGGAAAAACTTCATATGGATCCGGTTGAGATAAGGATGAAAAACATTGTAAGAGAGGGAATGTTCATGCCTGCATACTTTGGTGAGACAGCGAATGCTTGTGCATTGGATAGGTGTATAGAGCATTGTGCCGCAAATTTTAACTGGGCTGAGAAGTATCCGGTCAGGGATATGGGAAACGGCAAAGTCAGGGCAGCAGGAATGGCACTTGCGATGCAGGGGTCGTGCATATCAAATGTTGATGTGGGTTCATGCACATTAAAACTTTCAGACGATGGAACATATAATATGATGATAGGTGCGGCTGACATGGGAACAGGCTGTGATACCATTCTTTCGCAGATGGCAGCAGAAGTCCTAGACTGTGATGCAGATAAAATTTCCGTCTTTGGCGCAGACACAGACGCATCACCTTATGATTCAGGTTCTTATGCTTCATCAACAACTTACATCACGGGAATGGCTACACAAAATGCTGCTTTAAAACTTCGTGAAAACATAATGAAGATAGGTGCAGGGCTTCTCGGCTGTTCTTCTGAAGATGTAGATTTTGATGGTGAGAAAGTGTATATGACGGAAGATGAAAAATCGGTCAGCCTTGCGGATATTGCCACAAAATCACAGGTAAATAATACTATCCCTGTCGATGTGACCGAGACATATTCATCACCTGTATCACCGCCGCCGTATATGGTCGGAATGGTTGAGATAGAGCTTGACAAAGAAACAGGAAGTGTAAAGATACTTGATTATCAGGCGGTTGTCGACTGCGGAATACCGGTAAATCCAAACCTTGCAAGAGTTCAGACAGAGGGCGGTATAGGACAGGGGATAGGCATGGCACTCTATGAAAATGTCACATACAGTGCCGAGGGAAAGATTGCCGAGAACAGTCTTATGCAGTATAAAATTCCAACAAGACTTGATGTGGGAAATATAAATGTTGAGTTTGAAACAAGCTATGAACCGTCAGGACCTTTCGGTGTAAAGTCGATAGGAGAGATAGTTATAAATACCCCTGCACCGGCTCTTGCACACGCAATATACAGGGCAACCGGAGTGTGGCACAGAACGGTTCCATTCACACCTGAAAAAATCCTTATGGGGATGCTTGATCCTGATTGGAAAGAGATTGACTGCCGTATCATATAGTTTAACGCCTGAGGTCAAAAGCTTCTACGGATTAGTCTATATTGATTGAACAGGGAGTAACAGTTCAGCCTTGCATCGCTTATATAAAATTAAGATTGTTTCGCAAATATATAAAATTAAAAAATATGATACACATTATATATATGGCGGCTGGGAACAGCCGCCGTTTTGGAAGTAATAAACTCTTACATATCTGGCAGGAAAAAATGCTTTACAGACATACGCTTGATATGTTATCAGATATTGTAAGCAGCAGAAAAATAAACGAAGATATAAATTATGACATAACACTTACTGTTGTAACACAATACGACAGGATAATAGCTGACCTTGATGGCAGAAAAGATATAAATACTGTGTTTTGCGGTGATAGCAGGCTCGGTGCGTCATATACGATAAAAGCAGGGATAAACAGTTTGATGGGCAGGCTGAAAAAAGACGACTGGCTTTTGTTCATCGTTGCAGACCAGCCGTATCTTAGCGAAAAGACGATACTTAAATTTATCGAGGCAGCAGAGAAAAAGAAAAATAAGAAAGAATTTTCTTCGCAAGATAAAAAAAGCGAAGATTACAAGGTATTTTCGGCAAGATATAGGGAAAAAGCAGGAAATCCATGTATGTTCTCCTGCGGACTTATACCTGAGTTGTTGATGTTAAGAGGTGACAGCGGAGGCAGAAAAGTCGCAAAAAGACATGAATGTTTTTATATAGATGTTGAAGACGAGAAAGAATTGTTTGATATTGACAGTGAAAAAGATATTAATATTTATTCTCAGGATTGATGTTAACTGTCAGTTATATGCCAATTAACGGATTTTCAACTGTCAAACTCCCGGCTGAATAAGCAAGAGCGTACCAAATAAAATGGTGAAAGATGACTATATTTGGCAGGTATTTGTCGGAAAAGCAAAAATATGTATGCACAATAATATGAAAATATGGTACAATGTCATAAATATAAACAGTTATATATTATTGTATTTGTGGAGAATGGATATATGCAGACGGATAACAGATTGATTCAGAAAGAGACGATTTACTACTGTATCAAAGGATTCAGATTAAATGATGAAAATTATAATGTGGTAAAAGAAGCAGTTGATTTTAGCAACATGGTAGGTTTTTTGACAGGTTATTATGATGACAGACTTACCATAGCAAGTGTCAGTGCTTATTTTTTGGAGAGTTTAGGATATGAATATGACGAATTTATGAAAATATCATCAGGTTCATTAAAGAATATTTTTTATGGTGAAAACCAGAGCTTTCTTGAGATAGAGAGATTTAAAAAAATACATGGTTCAGGCGAAGGTCAGATGATAAACAAAGCAGATGCACCTGTCTATGTTAGAATGTACAAAGCGGATACCGTGGACGAAAACGGAAATAAAATGTGGGTGTTATCCGTAAAGACTGACTGGGTACAGCAGAATTTAAAACTTATAAATAATGTTCTCAAATCAGGAATGTGGTATTTTGACTTTGATATGAACGGTGACATTGCCGGTGTATTTTGGAGCCATGAATTTAGAAGAATGCTTGGTTATCATGATATTCTCGACTTCCCTAACAGATTTGAGATGTGGGAAGAAAGTATTCATCCTGATGACAGGCAAAAGGTGCTTTCTTTATTAAAAGAAGTATTGGATGACACATATGATGAGAAAAAATATCATATTGAATACAGGGTCAGAAGAATTAACGGACAGTATCAGTGGTTCAGGACGAATGCAGAAGTTATAAGAAGCCGTGATGGTCTGCCGATAAGAATGGTAGGAACTTTTGTCAATATTGAGGAACAAAGGGAGCAAGAGCTCTTTATAAAGAAGAGCGATGCTTTTCACAGGGCATATACGAAATCAAATATATGTGAATATTATGTAAATCTTAAAGATAACACGTTTGATTCACTTAAAGTGGAGGATTCACTTTTCGGTATTTTTGAAAAAAGTACGACATGGGATGAACTTATTCATGAATATCTAGACAAATTTGTATGTGAAGAAGACAAGTCAGCGGTCGCACTCATTTATAACAGAGCATATATACTTGAAAAGTTTAACGACGGCAGTCGTGAGTTAAGTATTGAATGCCGCATAAAAATAAATGGTGAAGAACGTTTGGTGAGAAATGTAGTAATGCCGGGTGAGGAAGAGGGTGTGTCACGCTATGCCATGATATTGGTTAGGGATATTACCGAGGCGAGAAAACAGGCTGATGAAATAAGGGAAATGACCCGCAAGAATGTCATTATGGACAAGCTTATTCAGGGAACAATAAAGCTTGTTGACCGTTTTGCAATGTGCAATATAAAAGAGGATACATACAAAGTATATAGTATACTTCCGGGAGAGAATGTACATGGTTATGTGGGCAACTATAGAGATTATGTCGAAGATATTTCTTCTACATACAAGGTTGTGTCTGAAAAACAGTCGATGAAAAGTATTCTTTCGGAAGAAAATCTGAATGAAATATTTCAGAACGTTGGCAGCAATTATATATACAAATTTGAATATTGTACGCTTGATGAGAAGATATTTAAAAATATGGCTGTGATTCCTATATCAAAGACAGAATCGGGTAAGATTGAGAGTATTATGCTTATAGTTCAGGATATAACTCAGGAAAAGCAAATGGAAATTGCATCGAGAAAAGCACTGAAAGATGCCTATGATGCTGCAAATCTTGCAAACCATTCAAAAACAGAGTTTTTGTCAAATATGTCCCACGATATCCGTACGCCTATGAATGCGATTGTCGGAATGACTGCAATTGCGGGTGCAAATATAGACAATAAGGAGAGGGTTATCGACTGCCTTGGCAAAATTACAAAGTCGAGCAGACATCTGCTCGGTCTTATAAATGAGGTTCTCGACATGTCGCGAATTGAGAGCGGCAGATTTACGTTGTCTGAGGAAGACTTTAATCTTGCAGAACTCGTAGACAATCTTGTCACGATGACTAAAAATGACATAGAAGCGCATAGTCACAACTTTGAGGTGCGTGTCGGAAAAATAAACCACGAGAATGTGTTTGGTGACAGTTTGCGATTACAACAGGTTATCACCAATGTTATGAGCAATGCGATAAAATACACTCCTGATGGAGGAAATATTATTTTCTCTATTGAGGAAAAACACGATAAATCTAAAAATATAGGATGTTATGAATTTTCTGTTGAAGATAACGGAATAGGAATGACGAAAGAGTTTCAGGAGGTTATTTTTGAGCCGTTTGCAAGAGCAGACAATAAGAGAACAACTAAGATACAGGGGACAGGTCTTGGAATGACAATAGTCAGAAACATTGTCAATATGATGAATGGCAATATAAAGATTGAGAGTGAGCCGGGAAAGGGAAGTAAGTTTATAATAACAGTATTTTTGAAACTTCAGGATGAAGAGAGAGAACGGATAGAAGAACTTATTGACCTTCCTGTACTGGTTGTCGATGATGATGAGATATGCTGTGAAAATGCGATAAATATATTGGACGACATAGGAATTAACGGCGAATGGACAACATCAGGAAGTAAAGCTGTTGAAATGACAAGAAAACGTCATGAATTGGATGAAGATTATTTTGCGGTGATAGTTGACCTTAGAATGCCTGAGATGAACGGAATAGAAACTGCAAGGCAGATAAGGAAGATAGTCGGCAAAGACATCACGATAATTGTACTTACGGCATATGACTATTCATTGGTGGAGGACGAGGCGAGAGAAGCCGGAGTTGATGCATTTATAACAAAACCGCTGTTTCGCTCACGTCTTGTTACAATGCTTAGAAATATAATCAAGGGAAAACCGGGCAGGTCTGCCACAAAATATCTGTCAGGTATTTCAAAATCGGATTATTCAGGTCAGAGAATACTTCTTGTAGAGGACAATGAACTGAATCGAGAGATAGCTAAAGAGATAATAGAAATGACAGGGGCAATAGTAGATACCGCAGAAAACGGCAAAGAAGCGGTAGAGAAAGTCATGGATACGCCTGATGATTATTACAGGCTTGTATTTATGGATATACAGATGCCTGTTATGAACGGATATGAAGCGGCTGCTGCCATAAGAGGACTGGATGATAAAAAGAAAGCATCCATACCTATAGTAGCTATGACGGCAAATGCATTTGCAGAAGACATTATGCTTGCAAAAAATGCCGGAATGAATGAGCATATGGCAAAGCCGCTTGATATAAATAAATTAAACGAAACACTGAGAAAGTGGCTGTGATAAGCTTTTAATCAATACCTACGTCAATGCCGCCTTTTCGCTCAGAAGGCTGGATTATAACAGTGACACCTGTACTACCATGCCATTCAAACTGATAGGACTCTCCGGAAGTCTGCCCTATAAAAGTTTTCCATGAAACATCAGCGGTTACCTGAGGGTCACAGTGACCTTTCCCAATCCAGCATACGACAGCATCGGGATCAATTGAGATTGTACTGCCTGACGACACATTGCTTAAGACTATAGGATTGCCGTCTGCGAGAACCGCAACATATGCGTTTGGACCTTTTGCGGTGAGAGTGGAGGTTGCAAGCCCTTTTTGTGAAAGGATTCCCACACCTATAAAACGTACACTGTAATCGCAATCCTGTGTGAAAGCTAATATATTTTCTGATTCCACAGATACCGTCTCTCCCTCAGCGAGGTGATATACAACTATATGCTGACCGTAATTTGCATAATATGTAACAGAGTCTCCATTTAGATTTACTTTCATCAAAGGTAAGTTTTCTCCGGTGACTCTGCGGACAAGCTGGCCGAATATAGCCTGACCTATATTGTTTTGCGGGCCGAAAAGAACTTTTTCAAAAGTGTAATTTTTAGCACCGGTATTTTCTCCGGCTATAAAAGCACCTGCTTTTGTAAATAAAACATCACTTCCGCTGCATGTGACTTTTAGTGTCAATTCGTTTACTGTTTCAAATTTAAGCATTTTATTCCTCGTTTCCGTGTTGAACTGTTTATTTGTTGAACACTGATTTATTTTTTATAAAGTTGTAAAGACAGACTTAAACTATTTGTACTCCATATAATCCGCAAAGTCCTGCCAAATCTTTAGATACGCCGTTTCCTACGGCATTAAATTTCCAATTTCCATTATGCAGATATACTTCACCAATCATCATAGAGGTGACGTTCTCATAATATTCATCCATTTTAAAACTTACAAGTTCACTGTTGTTTGAATAATTAAGTATTCGCACATAGGCATCTTTAATCATGCTGAAATTTAGTTTCTTTTCGTAAGCTTCGTTTATGGTTAGTACAAAGACGATTTTTTTTACAGATGGTGATAAATTGTTAAGGTCAATGGTTATGCTTTCACGGTCATTTTTTTCAGCCTCATTAAAAATAACGCTGCCATCAGGACTTTTTGTCTGACCGTAAAACACAAACCAGTCATCCCCCGGTACTTTTCCTGTCGAATCAAGCATAAAAGCTGACACATCCACATCACATTCGGTATTAGAAATGTTCCAGCCGAGACAGGCTTTTATTTTTTGGACGGAGCCGCCTGTAAAAAACTGTATTTTCTGTCCTTTCATGGTTGTATGTATTAGCGGCGGGATTGTCATTGTTTTTGTTGTGTTGGTGTTAGTGACTGTGGCTGCATTGTTGAATACAGGAGCGTTACCAATTGTGTTAGTATTATCAGTGTTTATGGTACCTTGATTGGAAGTCTGCCCTGAATCTTTGTTGCCAGACACACCGGCGGTTTGATTTAGATTATGTATTTCTTTTAAATTTAAAGGTGTCTGTACCTTGATATTATTGATTGAAGTTATGGTCTGCTCCGTAAATGGGGCAGATGACTTCATCTGGATATTTGTCATGTTAAACCTCATTTCTGAATTACAAATTTGTAAATAAAATTACTGTTTGGTATATTTTAATATTAAGTGCAATATGTTAAAATGTCAATTATCATAAAAGTAAAAGGAATTAAAGAGGAATATGAATATTACAGTATATCTTGGGGCGAATGAAGGAAATGCTACTTATTTAAAGAAAGAGGTAAAGGAACTTGGAAAATGGATAGGAGAGAGCGGAAATTCTCTTGTTTATGGCGGCTCAAAGTCGGGACTTATGGGAATACTTGCTGACAGTGTGCTTTTGGCAGGCGGAAGAGTTACCGGAGTAGAGCCTGTATTTTTTGTCGAGAGCGAATATCAGCATGAGGGAATACATGAACTTATTGTCACAAAAGATATGCCTGAGCGAAAGGCAAAAATGATTGAACTTGGAGATGCATTTATAGCTTTCCCGGGAGGAACCGGAACTTTAGAAGAAATATCAGAAATAATGTCAATGATTTCTTTAAAACATATGGATGCACCGTGCATATTATATAATCTTCATGGTTATTATGACGGCTTGAAAACGCAGCTTGACACCATGATAAAATATGAATTATCCTCAAAAGATCGTCTTGAGGGTATTTATTTTGCAGACACAATCGATGATATAATCAAAGATTTAGCAAAAATCAAGTTAGTTTCATAAAAATCTCCCTGTGTTTTACAAATATAAATAGTGTGATATTTCACAAAAAAGCAGAAATCATTTTATAACTTAAATATTTTAATGGCAAGAAAAATATATCAGCTAATTATTGGGAAATTTTAAAAAATTATAATTTCGCATGTAGTGATTTTATCGGACATGTGATATAATTACTCAGAAATTGATATATAAAGAGGAAAAATAAATGTTATACATAATGAGACATGGAAAAACGGACTGGAATGTTCTGCATAAGCTTCAGGGAAGAACAGATATTCCTCTGAATGAAGAAGGACGAAATATGGCGAGAAAGGCAGCTGATATATATAAAGATATAAATTTTGATGTATGTTATTGTTCACCGCTTAAAAGAGCAAAAGAAACGGCAGAGATTTTACTTGAGGGACGAAACATTCCTATAATATTTGATGACAGGCTTAAAGAGATGAGTTTCGGAAAATATGAGGGAACAAAGAGCAGTTTTTCGACAGAGAAACAGTATAAGGCAGAGAACAGTCAGGTTAATATATTATTTGAGGCACCTGAAAAATACATTCCTCCTAAAGATGGAGAAAGTTTTGAAGATTTGTATAAAAGGACAGGAGAATTTTTGAAAGAAGAGGTTAAGCCGCAGCTTGAAAATGGAAAAGACATTCTTATAATAGGGCATGGTGCGATGAATTCGAGCATTGTATGTCAGGTGAAGAAAATTGATATTAAACACTTTTGGGAGGCAGGCATAGAAAACTGTAAATTGATGAAGCTGTTATAGGAAAGTGATGAAAGAGAGGGGATAAAGATGCCATTTGATACTGTGGACAAGCTGTTGTTTGATAGTTCGGTGTGTGGAATTATAGAATTTAGGATTTATTCAAAAAATTTGTATGGAATAACAGATATGAATCAGGAGGCTGAAAAGATTACAGGTTATGATATCAATGAGATTCTTTCTTTACCACATAAAATAGATATTTCAAAAATGATATATGATGAAGATGTCAATATAGTTGTAAATGAAATTGCAAGTCTTGTGCTTACAGGTAAATCCGAAAAGATTGAATACAGAATAATATCAAGAAGTGGAGATATCCATCGGATATCCGGCAAATTTATTCTTGTTGAGAATACGGATTTTGTGGAAAGTGCGCCGAGTTGTATCATAAACAGTTTTGTATGTATTGATGACAGGAAAGAAGCAGAGGAGAATTTAAGGCATTCTGCAATAGCATATAATCTTCTAAGAGATTCATACTATCGTATAAGTTATGTTAATTTAAAAAAAGATACGCTGCTCAATCTGAAGCTGGTTGAGGGAGAATACGAGTATGAAAAAAAGTTTAAGGGAAAATTTAGTGATGTTGTAAAGTACTGTGGTAAAAGACTTGTATATGCGGATGACAGGGATACATTTATACAGCTTTTAAGTCCTAATAATTTATTAAAATTATTTAAAGGTAAAAAGGAAATAGTTTCTTTTTCATATCAAAGGCTTGTAGATGGTAAATACATGTGGGTACAATCTGATATTATTCCTTTGGATGATTATACACCGGACAAGCCAAGAGTTGTCTGGTATGTAAAAAACATTACGGAGAAGAAAGCAGAGGAAGCAAAGTACAATCAGATGATTTTACAAAAGAATGTCGAACTTATGAATGTCAATGAGGAATTAAATAAAAGAATTGCTCTGATCAGTTCATTGAGTGAAATATATATATCATGTTATGACATTAATATGTTAACAGGACATTACAATGAATTAAAAGCGAAGACGTACGTGCATAATATAATTCCTAAGTGCGGTGATGCAGCTGAATCATTGGAATATTTTGTTGATACTTTTGTAAGCTGTGAGTATAGAGAAGAGATGGAGAAATTTATAGATCTGTCTACGCTTGATGAGAGACTTAACGGCGAGCAGATAATAAGCATGGAGTATGCAGGGACTATGATAAGATGGGGAAGAGTTGGTTTTGTACCTGTATACTGTGATGACAACGGAAAACCGGTTGAAGTATTATTTATAAGTCAGGATATATCAAATGAAATAGGTCTTGACAGTAGAATGGCGAGACAGTTTTATGAAGATCTACAGGATAAAAATAAAAATCTTGCAAAGTTAAATAATGAGCTGGAAAAAGAGAAGAGACAATATCATGATGCATTGACTATCAATTCTGAATTTTCGTTCAGTATAGATTTGAATACAGGAATGCTTACAAAAGATATTCAGTCAAGAACAGGCAAAAGTTATGTTGATGAAATTGGAATGGAACTCCCAATTAATATTAACGAGTTTAACAGGAAATATATTGAAGTTAATTCACTTAAATTTATAGATCCTGAGCGTGAAAAGTTATGGTTTACACAGGGGCTTTTAAATGCTTTCGATAACGGCGAAAATAATATTGAAGTTGAATTTTATCTTCCGGCATCAGACAGATATTTAAAGACAAATACACTTATGTCACGGGATGAAGTTACAGGTCATGTAAATGCATTTGTTATTGGAAATGATATTACAGACATAAGAAAAAAAGAAGAAAATGCAAAAAAAGCTTTAATGGAAGCTTATGAGGCTGCTAATTTTGCAAATGCGGCAAAAACAGATTTCCTGTCAAACATGAGCCATGATATAAGAACACCAATGAATGCAATTATAGGAATGACAGCTATTGCATTAAATAATCTTGATGATAAAGAAAAAATTGCTTATTCGTTAAAAAGAATATCTTCATCAGGCAGACATCTGCTGGGGCTTATAAATGAAGTGCTTGACATGTCAAAAATTGAGTCAGGCAAAATGAATCTTAACGATGAAGAATTTAAATTGTCTGAGCTTTTTATGGATATTCTTGATATGGTCAGACCGCAGGCGGCAAAGATGCATCACGATTTGCGTGTAAGGCTTCTTGATGTGGAACATGAGGAAGTTATCGGTGACAGAATGAGAATACAGCAGGCATTTGTAAATATTATAGGTAATGCCATAAAATACACGCCTGAGGGTGGAAAGATTGCCATAACGGTTTCTGAGAAGCGTAGCAGAAATCCAAAAGCGTCTTTCTACAAATTTGATTTTAAAGATAACGGCATAGGAATGTCGGAAGAATATATAACACACATATTTGAACCTTTTTCAAGAGCAGAGGATTCGAGGGTGAACAGGATTCAGGGAACAGGGCTTGGAATGCCTATAACAAGAAATATCCTTCGTATGATGAACGGTGATTTGCAGGTCAAGAGTGAACTTGGAAAAGGTTCGGTGTTTACTGCTACAATGCTTTTGAAACTGCAGGATACGGAAACTGTTGATGTTTCTGAACTGCATGGTCTTTCAGTTCTTGTGGTTGATGATGACAGAATTTCATGCGAATCAATGTGTGATATGCTTGACGGAATAGGGATGAAAAGTGAATGGACATCTTCCGGAAGAGAAGCTGTTGAAAAGATTGTAAAAAAACACGAAAAAGAAGATGATTATTTTGCTGTTATTGTCGATTGGCAGATGCCTGAAATGAATGGTGTAGACACTGCAAAGGCGATAAGAAAAAATATAGACGGAAATTTACCGATAATAGTTATGTCGGCTTATGACTGGTCGGATATAGAATATGAGGCAAAGGCAGCAGGGATAAATGCATTCCTGACAAAACCGGTATTCAGACTTAACATTATAAATATGTTTAAACACTTTGTAAACGGAGAATTTGACAATAATATACAGCAGAAAACTATAGTTTCGGAAGTAGACGGATGTGATTTTTCGGGAAAACGTGTGCTTCTTGTTGAGGATAATATGATAAACAGGGAGATTGCAATTGAGATTTTGAAAACGACAAATATAGAAGTTGAAGAAGCTGAAAACGGTAAGATTGCAGTTGAACAGTTTGAAAAAAACGGCGCCGGTTATTATGACATAATACTTATGGATATACAGATGCCTGTCATGAACGGATACGAGGCAACTGAAAAAATAAGGTCGCTTAAACGTGAAGATGCAAAATATGTTCCTATAATTGCAATGACTGCAAATGCTTTTACGGAGGATGTAGTGAATGCCAAAAATGCAGGTATGAATGAGCATATTCCAAAACCGATAGATTTGAATAATTTTATTCGCACGTTAAAGAGGTGGATTGATTTTTCAGAAAAAAATAAATAAAAATTAAATTTTTTGCAACAAAACAAAAAAAGTTCTGTGTATATTTTTGAGAGAATAACATAGTATAACGAAAATTATGTTGTACCGGAATATATCATGGAACTTTTTTTCTGTAAAAATTTGCTTATAAATTAAAAAAAGAAAAAATCTATATGAAAATTTATATGATTGGGAATAAGGGAGAGTTTATGAATACAATAGATGACATACAAATTATAAATCTTTTGTTTGAAAGACAGGAAAGCGGTCTTTTGAAAATGGAAGAAAAATATAAAAAATACTGTTATTCGATTGCAAACAGAATAGTATTTGATAATGAGGATGCCAAGGAGTGCGTAAATGACACATGGCTTAAAACATGGAATTCAATTCCACCGAACAGACCTGAAAATCTGGCAGGTTATCTGGCAAAGATTGTCAGAAATCTTGCGTTGAACTGTTATGAAAGGAAGAATGCAAAAAAGAGAGGGGGCGGTCAGGTGGAAATGTCATTAGACGAACTTTCTGAGTGTGTTGCAGATTCAAACAGAGTTGAAGAAAATATTGAAAAGAAGGAACTGGTTACAATCATTTCAAATTTTTTACAGAACAGGGATGAGAAAAAGAGGACAATTTTTATACAAAGATATTTTTATATGGAAGAATTATGTGATATTGCTGACAGGATGCAGATGAAAGAAAGTTCAGTGCGTTCTGTTTTATCAAGGATGAGAAAAGATTTAAGAAAATATCTTGAAGAGGAGGGAATTGCATTATGAATAGTTCAGTAGACGAAAAAAGAGAATGTGCAAAAAAAATAATGCATGCAATCGGAGAACTGCCGGATGATATGATTTCAAAGGCAAATCCTGAGAATTGGAAAGACGGTGTGTATATAGGAGAAGATAAAGATACGGCAGGAAATGTGTGTGACACCGGGCGTAGAAAAATTACAGTCATAAGTGAATGGATTCGGGCAAAAAGAAAACAGGTGGCTTTTGCGGCAACATTATTTCTGTGTGTTATAGTGGCGGGTGTATGGAAAATAAATTCAGTAGATGAGCATATAGAGGATAAGCTGAAAAATGAGCAGCCGGGTCAGATAATCGAGGGTACAGGTGAACCTGACAGTACTTATGATCCTTTGACCGGGGTTACAAAAAAGAAAAAGAGGAACAAAAAAAATAAGGGTGAGAAAGCGGAAAAGAAAGTTCCGCAAAATGAGCACAGGAATTATGTTCATAAAAATAACGGTGACAAAAAGAGTGAGGAAAGTGAACCTGACAGTACAGAACTGCCGGAAATGAAGGACTTCAATGATGATAATGAAAATCATCCGGACAGGAAAGGAACCGGCACATATGAGGACGGCGAAAACAGTGATAATACTCAGCCGTCAAAGGATGATACGACAGATACACCACCGCAGGCAGCAGTTTCCGATACTCCGTATGATACTACTCCGCAGGAGAGTGTAACGGTATATAAGCTGGATTCACAGGGAAGCAAGACAGCAGTAAATATAACGTCATCAGACTCTTTAAAGATAGCTGATATAATTGACGGAAAAAAATATTCACAGGATGTGGAGACAAATGGATACGCAGCCGTTTTGAAATACAAAGGAAATGAATACTATTATGATTCAAAATCAAAGATGCTTGTAGTATCAGGAAAAGGTGCCAGACTGTCTGAAAGTGAAAATGCGGAGCTTAAAAAGATTATCAAACTTGACTAATTGTTATGTTACCATATATAATAAATGATAATTATGAAATTGAAATAGGAGGATTTTGATAATGATTAAGCTTTACGACAACGGCGTATATCTTTTAAACGGTACTGAAATTGTTGAAGATGGCGCTCAGGCTTTAGATGCCGTTTTAGCTAAAACAGGCAGAAAAGTCACAAAAGAAGAGGCAGCTAAGGGTACTATGGCTTATGGTATTCTTGAAGAACACAATACTTCAGGCAATATGGAAAATCTTCAGATTAAATTTGACAAACTTACTTCTCATGATATTACATTTGTAGGTATCATTCAGACAGCTCGTGCGTCAGGTCTTGAAAAGTTTCCTGTACCATATGTTCTTACAAACTGCCACAACAGTCTCTGTGCAGTAGGCGGAACTATAAATGAAGATGATCATATGTTTGGACTCACATGTGCAAAGAAATATGGCGGAATGTATGTACCACCTCATCAGGCTGTTATTCATCAGTTTGCGAGAGAAATGCTTGCAGGTGGCGGAAAGATGCTTCTTGGTTCTGACTCTCATACACGTTACGGTGCACTTGGTACTATGGCTATGGGTGAGGGTGGTCCTGAGCTTGTTAAGCAGCTTTTGAACCGTACATATGATATTCCTATGCCGGGTGTCGTAGCAGTTTATCTTACAGGAAAGCCAAACAAGGGCGTAGGTCCTCAGGATGTGGCTCTTGCAATTATTGGAGCTGTATTTTCAAATGGCTATGTAAACAACAAAGTTATGGAATTCGTAGGTGATGGTGTAGCAAACCTCAGTGCTGATTTCAGAATCGGTATCGATGTTATGACTACAGAGACAACATGTCTTTCATCAATCTGGACAACAGATGACAAGATTAAGGACTTCTATGATATTCATAAGCGTCCACAGGATTTCAAGGAAATCAAGCCGGATGCAGTTGCTTATTATGATGGCATGGTTTATGTAGACCTCAGTAAAATCAAGCCTATGATTGCTATGCCGTTCCATCCAAGCAATGTCTATACTATCGACGAGTTAAATGCAAATCTTATGGGCATTCTCGATGATGTAGAGAAGAAGGCACTTGTAAGTCTTGACAACAACAAAGTTAAATATACTCTTAAAGATAAAGTTCACAATGGAAAACTTTATGTTGAACAGGGTGTTATCGCAGGATGTGCGGGTGGTGGTTTTGAAAATATTTGTGATGCCGCTGATATTCTCCGTGGCAAATATATTGGTGCAGATGAGTTCTCACTCAGCGTTTATCCTTCAAGCCAGCCTGTATTTATGGAACTTGTTAAGAATGGCAGGATAGCAGACCTTATGGAGACAGGTGCGACAATACGTTCTGCATTCTGTGGTCCTTGTTTTGGTGCAGGAGACGTTCCTCCAAACAACGGTCTTTCAATCAGACATTCAACAAGAAACTTCCCTAACAGAGAAGGTTCTAAAGTTACAAGCGGCCAGATTGCTTCAGTTGCACTTATGGATGCACGTTCTATTGCGGCAACAGCAGCAAATAAGGGTTATCTTACTTCAGCAGAAGATGTGGATGTGGATTTCACTAAGCCTAAATACTTCTTTGACAGCACTATTTATGAAAACAGAGTTTATAATGGTGTAGGAAAGCCTGACCCTGATGTAGAAATCAAATTTGGTCCAAACATCAAGGATTGGCCTGCAATGTCAGCACTTACTGACGATATTGTTATCAAGGTCGTATCAGAAATTCATGATCCTGTAACTACAACAGACGAGCTTATTCCTTCAGGAGAAACTTCATCATTCCGTTCAAATCCTCTTGGTCTTGCAGAGTTTACTCTTTCACGTAAGGATCCTGAGTATGTAGGTCGTGCAAAAGCAGTAGCGAAAGCAGAAAAGGCAAGAGTTGCCGGCGAAGATATTTTTGCAGCATGTCCGGAAGTTAAAGATGTATTTGCAAAGATTAATGCTAAGTTTGATATCAAGCCTGAGAACACACAGATTGGAAGTATGATTTATGCAGTTAAACCGGGTGACGGTTCTGCCCGTGAGCAGGCTGCCTCATGTCAGAAGGTTCTCGGCGGTTTTGCAAATATCGCTAAGGAATATGCAACAAAGAGATACCGTTCAAACCTTATCAACTGGGGAATGCTTCCGTTTATTTATGAAGAGGAGGAGCTTCCATTCAAGAACGGAGATTACATCTTTGTAAAAGACATAAAGAAATCTGTTGAGAATAAGATTGACACTATCAAAGCATATGTTGTCGGAGATGAGATGAAAGAATTTGAACTTCACCTTGGAAAACTTACAGATGCAGAACGTGAGATTATTGTTAAGGGCTGCCTTATCAATTATTATCGCTCACAGATGTAATAAAGAGTAATGAATTTTAATAAGAGTTGATTAGTCTATAAATAATAAACTGCTTCCAAAAGTAGATATTAAAATGTAATATTTATTTTAGGGGGCAGTTTATTTGCGTTGTACTGGTACAACGTTCTGCAAATAACCGGACCAATAACTTGTATGTGGGAGGAAAATGTGAATATTTTAAAAGATAACATAAAAAATAACTTAAAATATGGCAGAGATAAGCTGGGACATGGTTTTATTATAGCGGTTTTAATTGTTTCCATAATGCTGTCCGGCTGCGGTAGCTTAAATGATTATATTGACGGCTACAATAATGCATCATCTGAAGGCAGCAGTTTAAATGATAATGTGGAATTGTCACATAAGTCGTACCAGGACAGTCCGTATCAGGTATTATCAAACAATAAGCCGGAATTTACGAAAAAGCAGAAGCGGAATACAAAAGTGTTTGAGAAATACAGCAGACTTGATAGTCTAGGCAGATGTGGCGTTGCCTTTGCGAACATATGTCAGGAACTTATGCCGGATTCAGAGAGAACAGGCATAGGTATGATAAAACCGAGTGGATGGCAGACTGCAAAATATAACGGAGTTGTTGACGGCAATTATCTTTACAACCGCTGTCACCTTATAGGATTTCAGCTTGCCGGGGAAAATGCAAACGAAAAAAATCTTATTACGGGAACAAGATATATGAATGTAGAGGGTATGCTGCCGTTTGAGGATGAGATCGCAGCTTACGTCAAAAAAACGGACAATCATGTACTGTACAGAGTAACACCTGTCTTTAAAGGAAAGAATCTTGTGGCAGAAGGGGTGAAAATGGAGGCATATTCGGTAGAGGATAAAGGTAAGGGAGTATGCTTCAATGTTTTTGTGTATAATGTCCAGCCTTATATAACAATTGATTATGCGAACGGAAACAGCAGGCTGTCATCTGATGTAAAGGAAAATGGCGGCAGTACAGACAGCAAAAGTAAAAACGCAAATAAAAATAGAAAGAGTACATCTAAAAGCACTAAATATGTAATAAATACAAATACCGGAAAATTTCATCTGCCATCATGTAGCAGTGTAGCAGATACACTCGCTAAAAACAAAAAAGTTTTTAACGGAAACAGGGAACAGCTTATTTCGGACGGCTATATGCCGTGTAAGAGATGCAATCCATAAATTCGTTTACACTTGCGTAATCCTTGCAAAAAAGATATAATTATAGCTTAGAATGTATAAAAAGGAGAAAGTTTATGGCAGCGGCTTCAAAGAAAAAATCGACTAAAGAAAACGATGAGGTCAAAGATAATGCTAAAAATGCTGAGAGTGTTTTTGAAAGCAATACAAAGAAAGGCGGCAGAACCGGAAGTTCAAATGTGAAAAAGACGGTAAGGCCACAAAGTACAGCTTCTAAAACACTTGATAGAAAAAGGAAAACAGCAGATGTAAATATTACACATCAGCGTAAAATTCAGGATGTGACAGAATACAGGGACAGGCTTGCATTTGAGACAGGTATAACTCTTATTGTTATAGGGATAGTAGCTGTTTTTTTGTATATCAGTTTTTTAGGCCTTGGAGGTATCATAGGCAGAATTTTTGGGGGACTCTGCTTTGGAATTTTTGGCTGGATAGCATGGTTTGTTCCGGCAGGAATGATGCTTACATATATTTTTACGATTGTAAATAAAGGTGACAGGCGGGTTAAGAGAAAAATGACGGGAATTATCGGTATGTTTCTGTGTTTTGCTGCCATAACAGACCTTATAACTAAAAAAGAAGTCATAACAGAATATTATACGTCAAATCATGTTCTGCACCGTGGTTATTTCGATTGCATGAATCTGACATTGGAAGATGTACTTGAAAGCGGAAAAAGCAGCGGAGGTTTGATTGGAAGATGGATAAGTTCACTGCTTTCAAAAATATGCGGAAATGTCGGTGCGTGTATTTTGTTGTTTGCATTGCTTATATTGTGTCTGTTTGTTTTTGAGGGTGTCGAGATTATGGCTGCCTTAAGAAAAAGAAATGCATACAGAGAGGAAATGGAAAGGCTGTACGGAGAGGTTAGGGATGAGATTGGTTACAGTGAGCCGTCATACAATGTTCTCAGAAATAAATCCTCAATAAATCCATTTGGGGATATAAATAAAAAGAACGATGAAGTAGACATAAGAGAAAAATATAGGAGAACATCAGAGGGAGCAGCAAAAAAATCTGACACACCTGATTATGTTGAAAGCGTAAGAAATAGTACAGACGGTGTAATGCAGTCTGTTGATTTGAAAATGATGGGAAAATTTCTTGATGAGCAGAAGAAGAAAGCTGAGGCAAAAGAGAAACAACATAATGAAATATGCGAAATACACAGTGAAAAACCGGGTGTTCAAAAGAAAAAGACCAAAATACAAAAAGAGACTGAAACTAAAATTGATTTAAATAAGCAAAAGAGTACAAATAATACAGAGAAAAAGGCTGAAAAGGAAATCGAAATAAGAATAGACGGTGATAAAGAGATTGAGAAACCAAAAAAGGAGGTCAGTCTTGACTCTGAGAGCATACCTATTTATAGGGAGGAGATGAACCATAAATTTGGCAGGAACAGAGGAGGATTATCTTACTCCGGAAATTCAAATCTAAATTCAAAACAAAATAATGAGCAGAAGCAGGAGAGTTTTGAGGACAGACCTGTACCTGTATTTGAAGAGGAATATATACCGGAAATAGAGCATTATGACGATAAAAGCGCAAAAGATACTGTGGTAGAAAATAATTCTAATATTGCAGAAAACAGTTCTAATGCAGTAGAGCGTTACGATACATATGTAGAAAACATAGCTGCCGCAGAAGAAAATGCATCGGAAACAGTTGAATTTACAGCGCAGACAGAGAAAGCGGATGGAGCAGTTGAATTTACTGCAGAAGCAGATACAGAGGATGGAATACCCGGATTTGACACAGAAACAGAGATGGCAGGTCAAACAGTCGAAGTGCCTGAAATAAATAAAAATGATGAATTTTTTGCTGATGAAAGTATTAAATATGCCCAAAATACAGAATTTGAAAATGAGCCTGATAATGTTAGTTCTAATGTAGCCGGTCAGCCGGTCAAATCAACTGTTGAAACCGTTGGAAATGTCGGTACGGTAAATTCATATAAGAAACCGGAAAACAGCAGCAGGCATGGAAAGTTTGGCGGAGAGGATTATGTCTCAGAATCGAAAGCGTTTAATGCTTTAAATGAAACAAAGGTGGCAGAGCCTGTTATTGAACGTGCACATGTATTTCCTACTGTTGAACTTTTGGGAGAACCTGTTCATAGCAGCGATTCAATCAGTGACGGTGAACTCAGGGAGACAGCACAGAAACTGGAAGATACATTAAAAAGTTTTAATGTCAATGTAAGGATGGGGGCTGTTATCTGCGGTCCTACGGTTACAAGATATGAACTTTACCCTGAACAGGGTGTCAGAGTAAATAAGATTACTAATCTTACGGATGATATAAAACTTAGTCTTGCCGCACAGAGTATTCGTATCGAAGCACCGATTCCGGGAAAATCTGCCGTGGGTATCGAGGTGCCTAATCCTACTCCAAGTTCTGTATATTTCAGGGAACTTCTGGAGGGAGAAGCATTTGAAAAGGCAAAATCACCGCTTACATTTGCTGTCGGCAAAGATATTTCAGGAAAACCTATACTTACTGATATTGGAAAGATGCCGCATCTTCTTATAGCAGGGGCAACGGGTTCCGGTAAGTCAGTATGTATAAATACTTTGATTATGAGTATTCTTTACAAGGCAGATCCAAAGGATGTAAAACTTATTATGATTGACCCGAAAGTTGTTGAGCTTAGTGTATACAACGGAATACCGCATCTTATGTGTCCTGTTGTGACAGATGCCAAAGACGCTGCCGCAACATTGAACTGGGCAGTAAGGGAAATGAGCGACAGATATAATAAATTTACTGAACTTGGTGTGAGAAATATTGCAGGATATAATGAAAAACTGCAGAAAGTAAGTGAACCGGAAAAAGCCGGACATACAAAAATGCCGTATATAGTTGTTATCGTTGATGAGTTTGCGGATTTGATGATGGTTGCATCAAAGGATGTTGAAGATGCAGTATGCCGTCTTGCACAGCTTGCAAGAGCAGCGGGCATTCATCTTGTACTTGCTACCCAGCGTCCGTCAGTAAACGTAATAACAGGTACCATTAAAGCAAATATTCCGTCGAGAATAGCATTTTCGGTTTCATCAGCAATTGATTCAAGAACTATCCTTGACAGGAGCGGTGCTGAAAAGTTGTTAGGAAAAGGTGATATGTTGTTCTTCCCGTCAGGTTATTCAGAGCCGGTCAGAGTACAGGGTGCATTTGTGACTGATGAGGAAGTAAGCAAAATTGTTGATTTCCTCAAAAACAATAATGAAGAACCTGAATACAATGACAAGGTTACACAGGTGGTCGAGGAAGATACAACTGAAACTCAAAAAGAATCAAAACCTGAGAGGGATGAATATTTTGAGGATGCCGGAAGATTTGTGATTGAGTCAGACAGAGCCGCAGCGGGTCAGCTTCAAAGAAGATTTTCAATAGGTTTTAACAGAGCGGGAAGGATAATAGACCAGCTGCATAAGGCAGGTGTCGTAGGCCCGGCAGAAGGAACAAAACCGCGCAAAATTCTTATGAGTAAAAACGAGTTTGAAATGATGCTTGGAAATGCACCGGAGCCGGTATCTGAGGAAGAGATAGATGCAATAACAGAGGAATTTGGACAGCAATAAATTATCATGAACTGAGTATTGTAGATAACGCAGTAAATTATCTTGAATTAAGTGTTATAAAAAACTTTCAATAAACAGCCTTGAAATAGAAAAGAGGAAAAATATGAACGTAAAAAATAATATTAAAAATAAAGCACTACTTGTATACAATGATTTTTTGCACAGCGACAAGTTTAATCTGCATTATAAATGGCTCAGGGCTGCCGCTGAAAAACATGGTATATCCTTGGAATGTGAGGGTAATTCAAAAATTTTATGTTCATATGCATCTTCTTTAGACGAAAGTTTTGAAAAGACTCTTTTGAAATATGATTTCATTCTTTTTTGGGACAAAGATATAAGACTTGGAAAAAGATTTTCTGATATATGTTTTAAGGCAGACATTCCAATTTACAATAATATTCAGGCGATAGCTGATTGTGATGACAAGTCAGCAACCTATGAAAAAATATGGAGATGGAATGACAGTCATGATGGCAGTGAGCAGATAAAAATGATACCTACTGTAGTTGCTCCGATGACTTATGAAAACATAGGATACACAAGTTTTGATTTTCTCGACAGGGTAATTTCGGAGTTTGGATTTCCGCTTGTTGTAAAGGAGTGTTTCGGTTCTTTTGGAATGCAGGTGTATATGGTACATGACAGGGACGAGTTTGAGAAAACTGTCAAAGATATAGGCGGAAAACCAATGCTTTTTCAAAAATATATAAAGGAAAGCAGTGGTTTTGACGTAAGACTTCAGGTTGTAGGTGATGAGGTTGTGGCTGCTATGTACCGCTATACGGATGACGGTGATTTCAGGGCAAATATCACGCATGGCGGAAAAATGAGAAAGTATGAACCTGATGCGGCAGAGATAAGGCTTGCCGTGAATACCGTAAAGGCTCTGGGGCTTGACTTTGCGGGTGTTGACCTCTTGTTTTCAAGAGGAAAAAATAAACCGGCAGATATGTTATGTGAAGTGAATTCAAATGCCCATTTTAAAAATATTTTTGACTGCACCGGTGTAAATGTTGCAGACGAGATTATGGATTATATAGTAAAAAGACAGTAGAGAGACGAAACGCAGCAGTTAAAAAGAAAACGGAGAAAAAATGAATATTGCATATATAATTTATTATGACGAGGAAGCAAATAAAAACAGTGGTTTTATAGATATGTTAAAGTCAGAGTGCAGAAAATATGATATTGCTCTTGAATATATTTCTTTTGAGAAAGTTAATCTTATGTCTGAAAGCTCTTTTGAAAATAAATTCAAAAAGATTTTTTTTGTTATAAACAGAACAAGAGAGTATAAGCTTAGTCTGAGATTTGAAAAGATAAACGTAAAAGTATTTCATTCATCAAAAATTACGGAGCTTGGCAACAACAAATATAAAACATATTGTTATCTGAAAGAGTATTTTGAGAGAAATAAAAATGAGCCACAGGGCGAATGGATAGCACACACTGTCTTGGTCAAAGCAGACGATTTAAATAATGTTTTAAATGATTATATTGGAAAAGATTATGTGATAAAGTCGGTTGACGGTCATGGCGGAAGCCAGGTTTTTTCATTAAACGATGATGGCACGAAACTTGGTTCATATAGAAAAAACAGAGATAATGCAAAAAATAATATATATAAAGCACTACAAGGGCATGACTGTGTGTTACAAAAGCGTATAGACAGTGACAGTAACGATATCAGGGTGTATATTGTTTTTGGAAAAATATATGCAGCCGTTTTAAGGCATGGGAATGATGGGTTTAAATCAAATTTTTCTCTCGGGGGAAGTGTAGAGGAATATTTTCCGGATGAAGAGCAGAAAAAAATCATAGAGAAGTTTATAGAAGCATTTGGAGCAGAGCAGCTTTCTATGGCTGGAATAGACTTTATTCTGACAAGAGACGGCAATTTGATTTTTAATGAGCTTGAGGAGATGGTTGGTTCAAGAATGTTGTATAATTGCTCAAAACATGATATAGTAAGAGAATATGTAGAACAAATTGCGAAATTGCAGGAAAGAGGTACAGTATGAAGAGTGACATCGAAATAGCACAGGAAGCAGAAATGATTCATATTCGTGAGGTTGCAAAACAGCTTGATATTACAGAGGATGATTTGGAACTTTACGGAAAATATAAAGCAAAACTTACTGATGAGCTTTGGGAACAGGTAAAAGACAGAAAAGACGGAAAACTTATACTTGTTACAGCCATAAATCCGACACCGGCAGGTGAGGGAAAGACAACCACATCTGTGGGTATAGGACAGGCGATGGCAAAACTCGGAAAGAAAGCAGCTATTGCACTTCGTGAGCCATCACTTGGACCTTGTTTTGGTATAAAGGGCGGCGCAGCAGGCGGCGGATATGCACAGGTTGTTCCTATGGAAGAATTAAATCTTCATTTCACGGGAGATTTTCATGCGATTACTTCAGCAAACAATCTTTTGGCAGCTATGCTTGATAACCATATCAAGCAGGGAAATAAGCTTGGTATTGACACAAACCAGATTGTATGGAAACGCTGTATGGACATGAATGACCGAGTTCTCAGAAATATTGTTGTAGGACTTGGCAGACCGGTTGACGGTGTTGTCAGAGAGGATCATTTCATAATCTCTGTTGCATCTGAGATTATGGCCATACTTTGTCTTGCCGACAACATGAAAGACTTAAAGGAAAGACTCGGAAGAATGATTGTTGCATACAACTATGAGGGAAAGCCTGTTACAGCGGCTGAGTTAAATGCGGTTGGTGCAATGGCAGCACTTTTGAAAGATGCAATCAAACCAAATATGGTTCAGACATTAGAGCACACACCGGCATTTGTACATGGTGGTCCTTTTGCAAATATCGCACACGGATGTAACAGTGTACGAGCTACAAAGACATCACTCAAACTTGCTGATTATACTATTACAGAGGCAGGTTTTGGAGCAGATCTCGGAGCAGAGAAATTCTTTGATATTAAATGCCGCATGGCAGGTTTAAAACCGGACGCAGTTGTACTTGTCGCAACAGTAAGAGCATTAAAATACAATGGTGGTGTTCCAAAGGACAAGCTTTCTGAAGAAAATCTTGATGCTTTAAAGAAAGGTATTGTAAATCTTGAAAAACATATTGAGAATGTTGCTAAGTTTGGCGTGCCTTGTGTAGTTACACTCAACAGATTTGTGACAGATTCAGAGGCAGAACTTGAGTATGTCAAGAATTTCTGTGAGGAAAGAAATTGCGATTTCGAACTTTCAGAGGTCTGGGAAAAAGGTGGCGAAGGCGGAATTGAACTCTGCAAAAAGATTATCAATACACTTGAGACAAAGGAAAGCCACTTTAAGCCACTTTATGATACAAATCTTTCAATCAGAGAAAAAATTGAGACTATTGCAAAGGAAATTTACGGTGCAGCCAGTGTTACATATGATGCGGCAGCTTCTAAGGCAATTGACAGACTTGAAGAACTCGGTTATGGAAATACACCTATCTGTATGGCAAAGAACCAGTATTCATTGTCAGATGATGCAAAGAAACTTGGAAGACCTGAAAACTTTAATATAAATATAAGAGAAGTTTATGTCTCTGCCGGTGCAGGATTTGTAGTTGCTATCACAGGAACAGTAATGACAATGCCGGGACTTCCGCTTCATCCTGCTGCTGAGAGAATTGACGTAAATGATGATGGAGTTATCGTAGGATTATCATGATGATTTTTGACTATATTCGTAAAAAAAGCATATTGTGTATGCTTGTGATAGCATTTGCTTTTATTTTGTGCGGCAATACAAAAAACACCTCGGCGCAGAGTGTGTTTAATGATGAGGCGGGTTTTTATTATACTGAAAATGTGGCAAATGGAACATATAACGTTGCGGCTTACAATGGAACAGATATGTCGGTGACAATTCCAAGTTATTTTAACGGAGGGGAAGTAGTATCAGTACTTACCAACGCATTTAGCAATAAGGATATTACTGATGTGTATATTCCGGATACGGTAAAAACATTGGGAGACAATGCATTTGGCTATTGCACGAAGTTAAAAAATGTACGACTTTCAGCAAAACTTACTTCAATCCCTATAGCATGTTTCAGCAATTGCAAGTTGTTGAAAGCAATTTCCATACCTGTGTCATGTACTCAGATAGGATATGATGCATTTGCATCATGTACAAGTTTGTATCAGATAAGTGTATCAAAAGCAGTCAAAGTAATCGCTTCATCAGCATTTGAGGGCTGCAACAAAAACATACTTACAGTAGTTGCACCAAAAAGTTCATATTCTGCTAAGTTTGCTAAAAAATACGGCATTATGACGACAACGACAAAGTCTGCAAAGCTTTCAAGTAAAAGCAGAAAAATGATTATAAAAGAAAAAATTCAGCTTTACCTGTATAATTCACCGCAAAAACCTAAGTGGAAAAGCAATCATTCATCGATTGTCAGTGTAAACAGCAAGGGAAAGATTACAGCAAAAAAAAATGGTAAGGCTACGATTACGGCAGTATGTGGTACAAAGTCATATAAATGCAGCATAACGGTAAAGACAAAGACTTTAAATTCGATGCTGCGTGTTATATACAGCCAATATGTCAAAGATAGTATGAGCGATTACGAAAAGATAGCGGCTGCGCATAAATGGCTTATACAAAACGTCAAATATGATAAGAGATTATATACTAAAGGTGATGTTCCGTGGGTAAGCCATACCGCTAGGGGAGCGTTAAAGTATGGAATAGCAGTGTGCGACGGATATTCAAAAGCGTTTATGATGATAATGGAGCATTATAATATTCCGTGTATGATGGTCACGGGAGGGCAGCATGCATGGAACCTAGTTAAGATAAAAAATAAATGGTATCATGTTGACTGTACATTTGATGACCCTATTGTAAATTGGAGTTTCAATAATACTCATGTATATAAGACATACTTTTTAAAGACGGACGCGTATATGTCAAAGGATCATACATGGCTTAGAAAGTATTTTCCTAAGGCAAAATCTACTACAGTTGATAAAAAATACAGAACAAAGTAAAAGAAGAAATACAGACTAAAAAACTTAAAAATAAAAACTCAAAACAATGTTTACCGATACAGGTAATGATGTTTTGAGTTTTTTGTTTACAAAATATTGACACATAAATTATCTGCTATAAAACAAATAATTTATGTGGCAATGTAAATATAATTATTATAAGTTATAAATATCAGTTTCCCTTAAATTTTGATTCGCAGTAAACACATCTGTATATTCTGTGTTCATGATTGGTGAGTTTGAATTTGTGAGGAAGTTCCTGTTCAATGGAAGTTATGCAGCGTGGATTTTTGCACTTGATTATGTTTGTTACGGTTTCGGGTAATTCAAGTGTATGTTTTCCGACGATTCTGTTGTCTTTTATAAAGTTGATTGTTATCTTGTGGTCAAGAACTCCCAATACATTTAAATCTACATCAAGATTACCTTCTATTTTTATGATGTCTTTTCTGCCCATTTTGCTGCTTTTAGCATTTTTTATTATGGCTACCTGACAGTCCATCTTCTCAAGGTTGAGATATTCGTATATTTTCATGGCTCCGCCGGCTTGAATATGGTCGATTACGATTCCTTCGCTTAAACCACTTATATTAAGCATGTTATGACTCCCCTTTCTTTGTAAAGAACATATTTTAAAATATAAATTATAAACCTTATTGAAAACGAATGGAGTGGTGCATTAACACTTATCTTTGAGTCCGAGCAATGTTATAATAAGTGCCATTCTTACATAAACTCCAAATTTAGCCTGTTTAAAGTAGACGGCTCTCGGGTCGTTATCTACGTCCGTTGAAATTTCGTTTACACGAGGAAGAGGGTGGAGAACATACATATCGTCTCTTGCAAGTTTCATTTTCTCGCTGTCAAGTATAAAACTGTCTTTTAATCGTATGTAATCCTCCTCGTTAAAGAAGCGTTCGCGCTGAACTCTTGTCATGTACAGGATATCAAGCTCAGGCATATATTTTTCAAGTTCATTTGTCTCAACATATTCAATATTTTTTGCGTCGAGAACTTCCTGTCTGAGATAGTCAGGTATTTTAAGTTCATTTGGTGATATAAGAATAAAACGCACATTTTCGTATCTTACCATTGCATTGATAAGAGAGTGTACTGTACGGCCAAATTTTAAATCTCCACACATTCCGATGGTCATATTGTCAAGACGGCCTTTAAGTGTTTTTATGGTCAAAAGATCTGTAAGAGTCTGTGTTGGGTGGTTGTGACCGCCGTCACCTGCATTTATAACAGGAATTTCAGAATACATAGATGCAACTGTAGGAGCACCTTCTTTCGGATGGCGCATAGCGCATATGTCTGCATATGAAGAGATAACTCTTATAGTATCTGCAACGCTTTCTCCTTTTGATGCCGAACTCGAATCAGCCGAAGAAAAACCAAGTACCTTACCGCCGAGATTAAGCATTGCAGCTTCAAAACTAAGACGTGTTCTTGTACTTGGTTCATAAAATAATGTAGCTAATTTTTTTCCATCGCATACATGGGAATACTTTTCAGGATTCTGCATAATAGCTTGTCCTAAGGATAGAATTTCATCTAATTCTTCAATAGATAAATCAAGTGGACTTATTAAATGTCTCATGGTTACCCCCTATAAAATGTATTTTTCTAATTTTACTACAATGATTGAAAGTATTCAATAGTGTCATATAAAAAAATTGAATTATTTTGGTTTTGGTTATTTGAGATATATGAATTGATTTAATCAAAATGGGAAATCTTATCATTAGCAAATATTGATTTATGAGAAAAGTTAGTATAAACTAACCTAAAAGGAAACTTATATCAGGCGTACATGAATATAAGTGACCTCATTTACTTACAACAGTATTGCAAATTGATTATAATAATGTGCGCAGAAACGAGGAAAAATATGTCATATTTGGAAATTGAAAAAGTAGTAGGCAGAGAGATTCTTGATTCGAGAGGGAATCCAACGGTTGAGGCAGAGGTTTATCTTATTGATGGATCTGTAGGCAGGGGAACTGCTCCTTCTGGTGCATCGACAGGTGAATTTGAGGCACTTGAACTTAGAGACGGAGATAAAGAAAGATACCTTGGAAAAGGTGTTACAAAGGCGGTAACCAATATCAATGGTACAATAAATGACGTTATTACAGGAATGGATGCGTCAGACATATATGCCATAGACGCTGCAATGATTAAAGCAGACGGAACAAAAGGAAAAACAAATCTTGGTGCAAATTCAATTTTAGCTGTTTCAATTGCATGCTGCCGTGCAGCTAGTATTGCCCTTGACATTCCTCTTTACAGATTTTTAGGCGGAATTTCAGGAAACAAACTTCCGGTTCCTATGATGAATATTGTAAACGGTGGATGCCATGCACTTTCATCAGGACTTGACGTTCAGGAATTTATGATAATGCCTGTCGGAGCACCTTCATTTAAGGAATGTCTGCGCTGGTGTGCAGAAGTATTCCACGCATTAGCTGCGATTCTTAAGGAGAGAGGACTTGCAACATCAGTAGGAGATGAGGGAGGATTTGCACCGGCATTAAAATCTGACGAGGAGGCTATTGAGACAATTCTTGAAGCAGTAAAAAAAGCAGGATACGAGCCTGAAAAAGATTTCCGTATTGCTATGGATGCCGCATCATCTGAATGGAAGACAGGAAAAGTCGGAGAATATAAACTTCCGAAAGCCGGAACAGTATACACATCTGAACAGCTTATCGAACATTGGAAATCACTCGTAGAGAAATATCCTATTATCTCTATCGAAGATGCACTTGACGAGGAAGACTGGGAAGGATGGCAGAAGCTTACAAAAGAGCTTGGAGACAAGGTTCAGCTTGTCGGGGATGACCTTTTTGTTACAAATACTGAAAGACTTGCAAAAGGTATTAAACTCGGCTGTGGAAACTCAATCCTCATTAAACTCAATCAGATTGGTTCTGTATCAGAAACACTTGAAGCTATCAAGATGGCACACAAAGCAGGATACACAGCTATTAGTTCACATCGTTCAGGAGAGACAGCAGACACAACTATAGCAGACCTTGCGGTTGCATTAAATACATGCCAGATTAAGACAGGAGCACCAAGCAGAAGTGAGCGTGTTGCTAAATACAATCAGCTTTTGCGCATAGAGGAAGAACTTGGGGAGAGCGCAGTATATCCCGGAATGGATGCATTCAATATTGGACAGTAAAAAATATCGGCAATTATTTTAATAATTGTCTGAATAATAAAGTATAATTAAGAATATTAAGAACCTGACATATGTTATTACTGTCAGGTTCTTTATTGTATATATTATGCTGTAAAAAGTATAGAATTATTACAGTGGAAAAGAAGTTATTACATGTTACTATAAGGGTAAGCACTTTTATTTTATATCAAACTGAAAGAACTATTTACTTTTGGATACAGGTAGATAGTTTTTTATAATATAACAACAATGTATCCGGAAATGAGGAATAGTATGAAAAAAATATTAAAAATCAAAAACAGATTTATAGTGCTTTCTGGCATTTTAATGTTTACTTTGTCAGCTTTTGCGTTATGCAAAGAGACAATGTCTGTGCGGGCAGCTATTGAGACAGACACGACACAATCGCAGTCATCAGAGCTTAAACTTAATATGTCAAAGGAAAGCGGTTGCTACGACGATGCTTTTACTCTTTATATTGAATGTGACAAAGCAAAAGCAATATATTATACGACAGATGGAAGTAATCCTGTGACGAGCAGTACAAGAAAAGAATATATGTCTGGAATTGAGATATCTGACAGAAAAAATGATGAAAATGTATTGTCTGCTGCTGAACCATCGTTGTTTGATGCTGCTTATGCAGTGTATGACAGCAAAAGTAAAACTTTTACGGACAGTCAAACAGCCCCTTCAAAAGATGAAGTTGATAAGGCATCTGTTATTAAAGCAACAGCAGTTGATGATAAAGGTATTTACACGGATGTTGTCACAAATACATATTTTATCGGAGATATGACCAAACATATTGAAGGAATTAAAGAAAGTTGTGAAAAAGCAGGTGTTACTTTGTCAGTTATGTCAATTTCAATGGATTATAGTGACTTGTTTGATTATGAAAAAGGTATATATGTAAAAGGAAAAATATTTGATGATGCATTGGCAGCGTATACCGGGAATATCGGCTGGAATGCGGCAAATGTTGCAAGGGGGCTTGATGCAAACTATAAGCAGCGTGGTTCAGATTGGGAGAGAAGTGCACATATAGATTATCTTGAAAGTGACGGGAACACGACAAAATGTTTGTATAAACAGGATTGTGGTATAAGAATACAGGGCAATTATTCAAGAAGTGATCTTCAAAAAGGGTTCCGGCTTATTGCCAAGAAAAAATATGGCAAAGAAACCTTTGAGTACCCGTTTTTCGGAGAAGATTCAAAAGACGATAATGGAAATACGGTGAGTAAATTTAAAAAGCTGGTTTTAAGAAATGGTGGTAATGGTGCTTTTTTGACAAAATATGCAGATCAGTACTGGCAGTCACTTTTTAAACAGTTAAAATGTGAGACACAGGCATCAAGAGCGTGTGTTGTATACCTTAACGGTGAATATTGGGGAATTTATATTTTGCAGGAAGATTATTGTGATGATTATTTTGAGACGAAGCATGGTGTTTCAAAAGATAAGGTTGTGATGTATAAAGGAGATGCTGAAAGGTATGAAACAGGTTATATTTTGGAAGAAGGTAAGCTTCCAAAAGGGGTCGATGATGAAAGTTACTATCTGAATGACTTATACAATTTCTTTAATACGCACAAAGATTTAAAGCAAACTAAAGACTATGAAGAGTTTTCAGAATTTATAGATGTTGAAAATTTTAAGAAATATTTTGCGGCACAAATATGGATAAATAATAAGTGGGATTGGCCTGGAAAAAATTGGTCTATGTGGAAAACCAAGGATAAGGATGAAACAAATGAATATGCTGACGGAAGATGGAGATTATGTGTATATGATCTTGATTTTGGAGGTATAAGCGGAAAATCATCAGCATCAGATAATACAATAAAAGAGGATAATTACAAGGATTTAGGGCTTCTTGACATGGATACGGAGAATCCTGTAGTGTTGTCGTTTGCATATCTTATGACAAATAATGGTTTTAGAACAGATTTTGAAAAATATCTTAAAGAAATAGACGGTACTGTATTTGAAAAGAATAATGCAGTAACGTTGTGTGAAAAATATCAGGGGATTTATGAGCCGTTATATAGACAGTTTTTTGCACGTTATTTTGGCAGCAGCAAAGCTGAAAAATATAAAAAAGAGGCAAAAAGTGGTGGATACGGAAGTTATAAGTGTATAGTTGCTTTTATAAAGGAACGTAGCAAATATATTGATAATATGATTACATGGGTGAATGAACAGTATAGTGATGATACGGATGAGGAGACTGTAACCAGCAGGACATTTTCTAAATTTAATGTTGTAGCTAAAAAAGGTTCAAAGAATATAAAGATATCAACAGGTACTAATAAAACAAATGTTAAAATTACAATAAACAAAAAAATAATACTTAAAAGTAAAAAGAAAGTAAATTCACTTATGGTAAAAACTTCAAAAAATGGTACCGTAACAGTCAAGCTTTCAAAAAAGTTAAAAAGAAACATGAAAATAACCGTTAAAATAACAAAAGATGGGTACCATACAAAACAGAAGAAGATAACAGTAAAATAAAAGTTACAAAGTTATAATTACAATAAATATTTTCTAATTTAATCTAATAATGTGCTTGAAAAAATAAAACAAAAGTAATAATATATGCAAGGGCAAAAATATAATTTTTGCTCTTGTTTTTCGTTAAAACATTATAAAAACATTGATTTTATATATTTTTGAAAGGATTTTGATAAAAATGAGCAATGTTAAAGTCGGAAAGAGTAAACAGATAGATATGCTTAACGGCAGTCTTATTGATAAAATACTTGTTTTTGCAATACCTATTGCACTTAGCAGTATTTTGCAGCAGATGTTTAATGCTGTTGATGTGGCGGTAGTCGGAAGGTTTGCGAGCAGTACGGCGCAGGCGGCAGTTGGCGGAAACGGAGCTTTGATAAATCTGCTGTTAAATCTTTTTATAGGAATTTCAGTGGGGGCAAATGTTGTTATTGCAAAATATATAGGGCAAGGAAGAATCAACAAAATAAAAGGGGCGGTACATACAGCAATGCTTATCGCCGTGTTAAGCGGTATCATATTGCTTTTTCTTGGTATTTCGGTTGCAAAACCAATACTTGAGCTTATGGGAACGCCATATGATGTAATAGACCAGGCAGTAGTGTATTTAAGAATATATTTTGCGGGAATGCCGTTTATAATGGTTTACAATTTCGGAGCATCTATTTTGAGAAGTATTGGTGATACAAAAAGACCGCTTATATGTCTTATAGTTGCAGGAATTACCAATGCAATAATAAATCTTACATTGGTGATTGTCTTTCATATGGGAGTAGCCGGTGTAGGAATTGGAACAGTTGTATCAAATATGATAAGCTCATCGATGGTTGTGTATTTTCTTATAAAAGAGAAAGACCCGATAAAATTGTATCCTAAGGAGCTTAAAATACATAAGATTGAATTGCTTAGAATGCTTAAAATCGGTATTCCTGCCGGTCTTCAGGCAATGGTATTTTCGGTTGCCAATGTGTTTATTCAGGCTGAATTAAATAAATACGGTTCAGATGCAGTTGCAGGTTCAGCCGCAGGTCTTAATTATGAGTACATAGCATATTTTATGATTTCAGCATTTAACCAGGCGACTATGACATTTACTAGTCAGAATTTTGGCGCAAAAAAATATGACAGATGTAAGAAAATATATAGGATAACAATGACATTGGCCATAGTGGTTACAATAGTAATGTGCGGTTGTTTTTTGATGTGGAGAGGATTTTTTATAGGAATATTTACATCTGAACCTAAAGTGGCGCACTATGCGGCAGTAAGAATGATACGTCTTTTAAGTTTTTATTTCCTGATACCTACATATGAGATAGCAGGTTCGACGCTGAGAGGAATGGGGTATTCAATGACACCGGCTGTTATCACAGTATTTGGGACATGTGTATTCAGATTGGCATGGATATACACGGTGTGCAGAAAATTTAAGGGATTTGAAGTTCTGATGAATGTTTATCCGGTATCATGGGTGATAACAGGTGCTTTGGTATTGATTAGTTATTATATTATACGAAGAAAAGTTTTTAATAAAAAAGGGCAAAACCAGCGTTTAGCGGTATTTTAGATAATCTATAAATTTTTTTGTTGCAAGTGACGCATTTTTGCTGCTTTTTAGGGCGAGTCCAATCTGTCTTTTTGCAACAACATCAAGTGGTCTTGTCATTATGTTAAAAGGTTTCTTTTGTAATATGAGTTCCGGAAGAATACTTACGCCGAGACCGTGTTCTACCATTGACATAATCGCATAATCATCCCATGTTGTAAACTGGGTGTTTGGTTTTATATTATTTTCTTTGAAAATGGCAGAAATCTCAGTATTTTTATCTTTTTCAAGCAGCATAAACGGTTCCTTTGAAAGTTCTTTTAAGGGAACTTTTTTGTATTTTAAAAGAGGATGTTTTTTTGGCAGTATGGCAAGGAAAACATCTTCTTCTAGAAAAATTGTCTCAACACCGGTAGAAACAGGGAGACAAAGAAAACCGCAGTCAACACGTCCGTCTAAAATCCAGGCTTCTATTTCGTCATAATCACCTATGAGAAGTTCGTATTCAATATTTGGATAATCTTTTTTAAATTCTTTAATAATATTGGGAAGCCAGTAGGTTGCCACACTTGAAAAAGTGCCTATTCTTATAATACCTGATGAAAGGTCATTTAAGCTATCTATCTCGATTTGTAATCTTTCAAAATCATCACATATTTTTTTTGCAAAAGGAAGTACCCTGAGTCCGTCAGACGTGAGTTTGACACCGGAGTGGTCTCTTTCAAGCAGACACATGTTCCATTCTTTTTCTAAATCACCAATCATTCTGCTGATGCCGGATTGAGAGTAATTTAAAATCTCGGATGCTTTAGTAAAACTTCCATATTCAACTGTTTTCACAAATGACATGTATTTCTGGATATTCATTTCCATTTTGCAGATTCTCCGTTTAATAATATATTTTATCTGATAAAATTGTACACTTATTAAAAAGTAACATCATAAATAAATATATCTTTTATAGAGAATGTTTGTCAAGGTTCTGCAGTCAGTTTTATGGAGATTATACATACAATTCAAGGTCGTGCATAAAATCTTCCATAGTAAAATAAACCTCTTTTCTGTGCATGTTTTGTTTATTAAGCTGTGATTATTATGGGATATATTGTTAAAATTATGCATGTAAGAATAAAAAGGTAAAAATTTCCGTATTGACATATATATATAATGGTGTATTATATAAAATGCAACTTGGTTGCAAATGCAAATTATTTGCAAATTGAAAAGTGAATTCTTGAAACAGTAAGAAGGAGGAAGAGATTATGCTTGAAGTGGTAGAAGACACACTTATTGACGGACTGAAATTAGTACCGTTTTTATTTATAACATATCTTTTTATGGAAATTCTTGAACATAGGATGAATAATAATGTCAAACAGAAAATAGCAAAAGCAGGAAAGACGGGGCCTGTATGGGGCGGAATTTTAGGAGTTCTACCACAGTGCGGTTTTTCTACGGCGGCGGCGAGTCTTTATTCTGGAGGAATAATAACAGTTGGAACGCTTATATCGGTTTTTATGTCAACTTCCGATGAGATGCTGCCTATTCTTATATCAAGGGCATCAGGAGCAGGAATGATTTTAAAAATTCTTGCCGTGAAGGTTGTGATAGCTGTGATTTCAGGTCTTGTGGCAGAATATGTTTATGTAAAGATTTTCTTGAAGAAAGAAAGGGAGCCGGATATTCATACGGTATGTGAAGAAGAACATTGTCACTGTGAGGACGGTTCTTTAGTTTCAGCGATAAAACATACTATAAAGATAACAATATATATCATAATCATTTCGTTTGCTTTAAATGTGGTAACACATTTTTGGGGAATTGAAAACATGGAAGGTCTGTTTTCGTCTGTACCTGTGATTGGAGTGCTTTTATCTGCACTTATAGGTCTTATTCCAAATTGTGCGTCATCTGTTGTTATTACGGAGTTTTATCTTGACGGGGTTATAAGTGCCGGTTCTATGATGGCAGGACTTCTTGTTAATGCAGGTGTAGGCATGCTGGTACTTTTCAGGCTTAACAGGCACATAAAACAGAATTTAAGCATTGTTTTGGCGATGTATTTTCTTGGAGTGTTCTGGGGATTTGTAATACAGATTGCAGGTATTACATTTTAGATATATATTGAAGATAAAGAAATGAGGTAAATATGCAGGGATATTCAACACCGAGCAGAAAAAGGATATTAGAGTACCTTGAGGAGAATAAAAGCAGAACCGTTACAGTGGCAGATATTGAAAACTATCTTGCAAAAAAAGAATGTGCAGTAAACAAGACCACGATATACAGGTTTTTGGAAAAACTGATATTAGAAAAGAAAGTTGTAAAATATGTTGCACAGAAAGGAAAACAGGCAACATTTCAATATATTGAGGATGGACATCACTGTGAACAACATCTTCATCTGCAATGCACAAAATGTGGACGTATATTTCATCTTGAATGCGATTTTATGGGTGAGATTGCAACGCATATTCAAAGGGAACACGGTTTTTATATAGAATGCAAAAAATCTATTATATATGGAATATGCAAGGATTGTGTTAAAAAATAATAAAATATTTGTTGAAAGTGCATAAAGTTTTTGATAAAATAATTTAAAAGAAACTAAACAACATAAGTTTATTGTAAATTGTTTTGAGGAGGATCTATGAACAAAAATCTTTTTGCAAAAAATCCGCCGATGGGGTGGAATAGTTATGATTATTATGACACATCAGTAAATGAAGAACAGGTAAGAAAAACAGCAGAGTATATGGCTGAAAATCTTAAGGAATACGGCTGGGAATACGTTGTTGTTGATATAGAATGGTACAGCTATGACACAGGAAGCCAGAGAGATAAATATCAGTATATTCCGTTTTGGAAAGTTGAGATGGACGAATATTCAAGACTCCTTCCATGTGTTGACAAGTTTCCGTCATCAAAAGGCGGTAACGGTTTCAAACCGTTAGCTGATTATATACACAGTCTCGGACTTAAATTTGGTATACATATCATGCGTGGTATTCCAAGACAGGCAGCACATGAGCACACAAAGATTCTTGGAAGCAATGTACTTGCAAATGATATTGCAGACCCTTCAAATATCTGTGAATGGAATCCGGATATGTATGGTATACGCCCTGAGGCAGAGGGAGCACAGGAATATTATGATTCTATTTTTGGATTATATGCTCAGTGGGGTGTTGATTTTATAAAGTGTGATGACATCTGCCGTATGGATATGCCATCTGCAAAAAAAGAGATTGAAATGCTATACAATGCTATACAGAAATGCGGACGTGAGATAGTATTAAGCCTTTCACCGGGACCGGCAAAGATTGAGGAAGCATGGCATTATGAGAAATATGCAAATATGTGGAGAATTACCGATGATTTCTGGGACAGATGGGAATTGCTTCTCCCTATGTTCTGGCGTTGTGAACTTTGGCAGAACCATGTAAGCGAGGGATGTTTCCCGGATTGTGATATGCTTACACTCGGAAAACTCGGAAAAGGTTTCGGACATGAGTGGGAGTGCAATTTTTCACATGATGAACAGATAACACTCATGACACTTTGGAGTATATTCCGTTCTCCGCTTATGCTTGGTGCAGATCTTTTACAGCTTGATGACTGGACAAAGAAACTTATTACAAACAAGGATGTCCTTGGACTTTTAAAACATTCAGAAGGTGCAAGACAGATTGAGAGAGATGATGAGCATGTTATCTGGTGTTCAAAGGATACAGAGGACGGTTCATATTATATGGCAGTATTCAACTTAAAAGAACAGAATTGTGATGTGACAATTCCTTGGGAGGATGTTACAAATTATGGAGTGACAGGCAGAAAGGCTGTTGAGCTTTGGAGCCATGAAGAAACAGATTTTACAGACAAAGAAAATGTGTTTGTAGCGTCACACGGAGCGAAATTATTTAAAATACTGTAATTTATAAAAGAATGCCATGTTAAAAATTACATAGGAAAAAATGCCGTGCATTGGTTAATGTACGGTATTTTTGATGTTTTTTTCGGCGTTTTGAATATATTTTGAACGTGGTTGAAAAAAACTTGCATAATTTATTACTGTATGATATAATACGACACGTTGTTTAAAACTGCATAAAAAACTTTGGTATAAAATTGGAAACGACACATGTGTGACTTATCACCTGATTAACGAACAACACACATGTATTTTTTATGCCCATTTTTAGAAAAAGGAGATATTAAATTATGCAGAGAACGAAACTTCAAAACTTTATTTTTACTGTTGTTATGGCATTTATCATGGTATATGGAATGGTATGTTATAATATTGCCCTTGATAAGGGTGGAATGAGTAATGAAATATTTTTGATAGCTTTTCATGAGATGCCTATTATGTGGCCAATTGCTGTTATTCTTGAAATGTTTGTTTTTGAGAAACTTGCGGTAAAACTTGCATTTAGATTTGTAAGACCGGGAAAAGACAGTGAGTTTATGGTGACAATAGCGATTTCATCAATGATAGTTGCACTTATGTGTCCTACAATGAGTCTTATTGCAACAGTATTATTTGCACATCCGGGTTCACAGGTTGTTGCCGTATGGCTTCAGAAATATATATTAAATTTCCCAATGGCATTTTTCTGGCAGACATTTATAGCAGGTCCGCTTGTGAGAAATGCATTTAAAATATTTGAAAGTGGAAACAATGTAGAGAGTGAAGAAAAACAGGCTGCTTAGAAGATTATGAAAATTTATAAGACCTGATATTATATATTAAACTAAACCGCCCCAAAGAGCCGAAATTTAAGTCTGACTTTTTGGGGCGGTGTTTTAATATAAAACACTGAAATTTAAAAATAATATTTTGTAGGGTATCCGTAATCATTATAGCGTGAGTTTACAATTATATATGGAACATCAACGCCGCTTATGATTTTATTTTTGGATGCTATAGCCTCATATTCATCTTTTGTGATTTTATTGTAAATTATAGGATATTTTGTGGCAGTGTTTTGATTTTTCCAAGGCATACACTGAATAACTCTTGGAATATTTTTAAAACTGCAGCCTTCAACTGTTATTTTTGAGACACCGCCTCTTATAAGGATTGCTCTGGTAGTATTACTTTTATCAAATGATGTGTATTTCCCTTTGGAGTTTTTGCCAATATTTATAAATTTTATATTGTTTAATGATATATTTTTCCAGTTCATCATTTCAATAGCACCGCTTACACAGTTTTTTATGGTGCAGTCAGATATTGTAATATTTGTGTGATATTTTTTTACGGAATACTGATGTGTTCCTATTGCTTTTTCAAGATTAGAGAATGTGCAATTCGTAATCTTTACATTTTTATTTGCGGTACAGTCATATTTGCTCCAGTCGTGAGTAAATCCTTTGTTTTTTTTGTCGGGAGTGTCAAGATTTATCGCTTCGGAAGTGTGACGTTTGCTTGCTTTGTATCCTGTGAATGTACAATTGTTCACGACAACATTATTAGAGGCATCCATCTCAATAAAATGACCGTACTTCATGTTTTTAAATGTTATGCCGTCTATAGTGATGTTTTTGTTGTGACACATAACAAGTCCGATACAGTTTTGACCGTCTTTTCCCTTGTATGCCTGATCTATAACTGCCTTTCCGGTAGAATATATTTTGACATTGTGTACACCATTATATTTTCCATGAACACCTTTTTTGGCAGCTTTTGACGGTTCGAGCAGTTCAAAAATTCCACCACTTGGCTGCATCTGTTTAGAGTTAGTTTTCATTGTCTTTTTGATTATTACACCGTCTTTTAACTCGATTGTTACATTTGAAGGTATGTATAAAACATTTGATATTTTATAAGTACCTTTTTTAAGAATAAGTTTTCCACCGCCCTTTTTTTCAAGCATTTCCAAATATGAGCGGATAAGGAAATATTGTTTAGTTGTTGAATTGTAAGCGGATGCATTTTTATAATTTTCTTTATAGACTGCTGAATTAGGCGATATTGTATAAGTTTTAGCGGCGGATGCCGTTTTTTGAATTTGAAGAGTTTTGGAATATGGTGTGGTAACAGCTATTGCAGAAAACATAGTGATACCGGCGAGTATAAAAGATAATTTCTTTTTTGACATTTCTTTTTTCCTCCGTTTTTCGTTATTTATTCTATTATAATTAAAATTATAAATATAATCAAGAATATGTGTTTCCGAGCATGAATAAAATTTCAAAAATAATAAAATCTTAATACTATTGCTGCTCAAATCTGTTATACTTTAAATAGCGTATTAAGGAAAAATAAGGAAGTATACTAAAGTATATTGTACGGATTGGAGACAGGCATATGTTCTGCTTTCAAGTTGGGAGGAAATATTTATGAAGAATGGGAATTTTAAATATTTGACATTGTTTAGCTTTATTGTTGTACTTATTATTGTTGTCGCAGATACGACAATATGTGCCAGAAAAGATATTAGTCAGAAAAGTAAAAAAATATCTTCGGTTGTGAGCAAGGACACAACAAACAGTACTGACAATAAAAAAACATTAAAAAAATCTATTAAAAGTAAAGAAAATAAAATTTTAAACAGTTCAGGTACAAAAATCAAGACAAGATTCAATACTCCGGCAGGTTATAAAAGAAGTGTATCCGAAAATTCATTTGGAGAATTTTTAGAGAATTATCCGTTATATAGTGATGGCAGAAAAATCAGATTATATAATGGAAAATTAAGCAGTACGCAGAATGTACATGCGGCGGTTTTAAAAATGAATATGACCGATGGTGACTTACAACAATGCGCGGATTCTGTTATAAGGCTTTACGCAGAGTATTACTATAAACAGAAAAAATATAATAAGATAAAGTTTCACCTCACAAACGGATTTGAAGTTGACTTTTCAAGGTGGGGTCAGGGAATGAGAGTAAAAGTAGACGGAAACAAGACATACTGGGTGAAAAGTGGACAAAAAGATAGTTCATATAAAACATTTGAAAGTTATCTCAGGTTTGTCTTTGCCTATGCCGGAACTTTATCTATGGTTCAGGAGTCAAAGAAAATTTCTGAGAAAGATATAAGACCGGGAGATATTTTTATATATGGCGGAAGTCCGGGGCATGTTGAGATGGTTGTTGATGTATGTGAGAATAAATCAGGAGATAAAGCTTTTTTGCTTGGACAAGGGTATTTGCCTGCACAGCAGTTTCATATTCTTAAAAACCCGGATAATGAAAACGACCCTTGGTACTATGTATCAAAAATGAAATATCCGTTTAGAACAGCGGCAGTTACATTTAAAAAGGGGTCGCTTATGCGACCGAATTATTAGATTTTGTGTACAGCAGTGTCCTGTGAAACTCAGATTATATGTGTGAACGGTAATGTTGCTTACAGAATTCACAAAAAATTCACAATTTAATTAGCAGTCACACTTGACGAGTGCCAAATAAAGTGCTATAACACAATTGTATCAGAAAGATACCTAGTGATCACCAGGCGATTTCAAATTTTGCCTACAATTGCACTGATACTGATATGGTTTTATCACCATATTCGCAATTGCAAATTTTAATCGTTTTGGAGGAAAAGACAAATGAATACTTTAAAAGCAGAAAAAAGAAACGCAAAGGCTAAGGCATTAAGAAGAGAGGGTTATGTGACAGGAAATCTTTTCGGAAGAGAGATTGAGGGTTCTATCCCTGTAAAAATGGCTCAGAAAGATGTAAGCGAAGTATTACGTTATAATGACAAGGGAAGTCAGTTATTCCTTGAGGTTGAAGGAAAGAAGTATGATGTAGTCATTAAAGAAATTGATTACGATAATATGGCTAAGCATGTTTTAGATATAGAATTTCAGGCTTTAGTAAGCAATGAAAAGATTCACAATACCGCTGAAATTATTTTACTCAATAAAGAAAAAGTAGTTGAGGGTGTTTTGGAAGAGTTGCTTGAGGAAGTATCATATAAAGCATATCCTGCTGATCTTGTTGACAAGATTAAGTTAGATGTCGGAAGTCTCAGACTTGGAGATACAATTAAAGTTAAGGATCTTGACATTTCAAAGAATGATAAGATTGAGGTTACAACAGACCCTGAGACGATAGTTGTAAATGTTATTGCATCTAAGAACGATCAGACAGATGATGATGAAGATACATCAGAGACTGCAGCAGAATAGTTAATACATTTCTTAATTATTCATTATATAAGAGGAAGTCAGAGTGTTAAATGCTCTGGCTTTTTCCTTTTTATAGAATAGGAAATTGCTGTAATATAGTGGTATAAAAGGGCACTAGCACAGGCAGTGTCATTCTATACAAAATAATAAAAAGAATGGAGAAAAAATATGGAATACTTAAAAATTATTATTCCCATACTCGTAGGAGCACTGATAGGATATTGTACAAATTACATTGCTATCAAAATGCTTTTCAGACCGCAGAAACCGATTTATGTATTTGGAAAGAAACTGCCATTTACACCCGGTGTTATTCCAAAGAACAAGTCGAGAATAGCTGCGGCTGTCGGTAATGCGGTGGGACAAAATCTTTTTACAAATCAGGATATAGTAAATGCGATAACAGAGTCCGGACTTAAAAATAATCTGTCAGAAAAAATCATGGATACTGCCTTTAACACAGACAGTTCAATAAAAGATTATATAGATAAATATTATTCTGAAAAGTCCAGTGAGAATGATGACTTGATACAGACAGAACTTTCAAAAGAAGTCGATTATGATGCAAGTGATTATGATGATGTTATCATTGAAGAAACGGATTACGATAAAATAAAAAACAAAGTGAGCGATGTTATTACATCAAAAATTTTAGGTGCATTTGAAAAGATTGATTTAAATGCAATGGTATCACAAATTGCAAGTAAGACTTTAGCTGAAAAGGTAAAAGGTACCATGATGGAGATGTTTTTAAACGAATCTACCGTGTCAGCAATGTCGGCACCGATAGGCAATGCAATAGCAGAATATATAAAAAATCACGGTGAGGAGATTATTTATCCTCTGGTTGATGCTGAAGTCGCCTCATTTATGGAAAAGCCGGTGAGTGAAAATCTTGATGAATTGGGATTAGATACCAATATTTTAGAGTCAGCTGTAAATAAACTTTTCGATACAGCAGTTTCAAAATGTGGCAGCATGATTTCTGAATATATTGATATACCGGGAATTGTTGAAAGTAAAATAAACAAAATGGATGTCAGTGAACTTGAAGAACTTGTTATGCAGGTCATGAAAAATGAACTTCAAACAGTCATAAATCTTGGTGCTCTTATAGGTGCTGTTATTGGAATTATAAACATATTTTGGTAATGATACAATGTATCAATAACTATATTGACTGCAAATGTTAATTAGTGTAGCATAAAATAATAGTTAGACACATCTAACGAAAGTTATACAATGTTAATTTCACATGTGTAGATTATACATGTGGCTAACATTTGCAGGAGGTCATATGAGAACAAATGTACTTTACATGTTGAAAAGTATGGATAAACGGGATGTGGGATTACAGCTTGCATTACAATGTGCACCGGTTATTACAGGGATAAAAGTGTCAAATCTGTTTATAATTGATAAAAACATGGTTGAAGAATTATATGATATTATTGACGGAACGGATATATCTGCATTTTTTCTTTACGAAGATGAAATTAAAGCAAATATTCTTCTATACAGAAAGAAGGAACTTCAGCAGTATCTTTTGGGAAAAGAAAATCAGAAATTTATCAGAAATTTTGGGTATGAAAGCGTCTATATTGACGACCTGTTGCCTGAGTTTGCAATAAGATTTTCTATTTATCAGCTTACACAGGGGGAGTTTCCGCATGAGATGGGGATATTGCTTGGTTATCCTGTAGAGGATGTAAAGGGATTTATAAGTAATAACGGAAAAAACGAATTATACACAGGTTACTGGAAAGTATACGACAATCTACCTGAAAAACTCGTTCTGTTTAATTATTATGAAGCGGCGAGGGAACATTTTATATGTCTTTTGGCAAAAGGGATGGATATGAGCAGTATACTTATGATGTATAACCGTGCAAGAAAAAAATACTTGCAATTTCAAATAAATTGAAGTAAAATAAAAAAATAAAGACTATTAAAACTCTTTGCACTGCATATATTTACTACAGTACAAACTGAGCAGGCCGACACATAGGAGCCGGGTCACATTAGTGACAGTGGATTATCATAGTCAGACGATTATTTCTCCACGGGACAGTAGTTACTTGATTTATACTGACCCGTGGTCTTTTTTACTCAAATTTTGAAAGTGAAAGTCCGGGAAAGTATGGATTTTCACTTTTTTAATGTTATAGGAAACTTTGGCGTTAAGTATGCAAAGTATGAGTGCTCAGTTAAAAAAGGAGGTTTTATTATGGTGAATGTAAATAATTATGAAAAGACGGCTATGAAAGTATCAATTGTGAGTATTATCTGGAATTTGATTTTATCTGTCGGAAAGCTTTTTGCGGGAATTTTTGCAAATTCCGGGGCAATGATAAGTGATGCAGTCCATTCGGCATCTGATGTTTTCAGCACGGTTATTGTTATGATAGGAGTAAAGATTTCAAGCAGGGATTCAGATACGGAGCATCCATATGGACATGAGAGACTTGAATGTGTTGCCGCCGTAATTCTTGCCACGGTGCTTGCTGCAACAGGTTTAGGTATAGGGTATGGAGCAGTTGCAAAAATCTATTCTGAAAATTACAATGTATCAATGCCCGGAATTTTGGCTCTTGTTGCTGCAATTGTGTCAATTTTAGTAAAAGAAATGATGTTTTGGTATACGAGATATTATGCCAAAGTTATAGATTCAAGTGCTCTTATGGCTGATGCATGGCATCACAGATCAGATGCACTTTCTTCAATCGGTGCACTTATAGGTATTGCCGGGGCAAGGCTTGGATTTGGCATTATGGAGCCATTAGCATCTGTTGTTATCTGCATTTTTATCGAAAAGGCCGCATTTGATATATTTATGGATGCCGTAAATAAAATGGTAGATAAAGCTTGTGACAATGATGTGGTTGATAAATTAAAGGATTGTGCGTTAAGTATTCCAGGTGTCGAAAATATTGACTTGTTAAGAACAAGGGTATTTGGCAATAAGATATACGTTGATATGGAGATTGCAGCAGATGGTACAAAGACGTTGAATGAAACACATGCTGTTGCAGAAAATGTACATGATGCAATAGAAAAGAATTTTCCGAAAGTAAAACATATAATGATACATGTCAATCCAACTGTAAAATAAAAAAAGGATTTTGATGAGATGACAGCTAAAGATAAGAAAAATATAAAGAAAACAAAAGCAAATAATATTTTTACAAATAAGAGTATGGTGGTTGTTTTTGCGGTTATCGCAATGTTTTCTTGGGGATGTGCATTTCCTTTTATAAAAATCGGAATGCGTGAGTTTGCCATTGCTGTTGATGACACGGCAGGTAAGATGTTGTTTGCAGGTGTCAGATTTTTATCTGCCGGGATAATCACACTTATAATTTCTTTCTTTAAAAATAAGGATATAAAAATAAATTCCACAATGGATTTTTTATGGCTTATTTTGTACGGAGCAGTAAATACAGGTTTTCACTATTTCTGTTTTTACATGGGACTATCCAATTGCAGTGGAAGCAAGGCGTCTATCATAGACTCTCTTGGAACTTTTTGGCTTATATTTTTAGCTGCAATAATTTTTAAAGAAAAGATTAACGCAAATAAAATTGCAGGATGCATTTTTGGGTTTTCGGGTATTGTAATAGCAAATTTTACAACAGACCTGATTGGAGGTCTTTCATTTAATGGAGAGGGATTTCTTCTTATAAGTACATTCTGTGCTGCATTTGGAGGCGTTATAACAAGAGTTGTTACGGTAAACAGAAAGATAAGCGTGATTAAAGCGACAGGGTATGGATTGTCGATTGGAGGTATAATGCTTCTTACAGGAGGTATTGTTTTAGGCGGAAGTGTTGAGAGAATAACATTAAAAGGTATTTTCGTAATGGCGGGGCTTGTATGTATTTCTGTAATAGGTTTTGTTTTGTATAATCAGCTTTTGTCATACAATCCTGTGGGGCAGATTGCAATATTCAATGCACTTATTCCGGTTTTCGGAACACTCACATCGTGTATTCTGACTGGAGAGAAATTTTATTTTAAATATACGGTATCAATCATATTGGTAGCTGCCGGAATATGGTTTGTAAATAGGGACAGCTTTAAGGAAAAATAAAAAATCATGCGTAATCTCTTGCAAATATCGGGCATAAGTAATATACTAAATATGTTTAATATACATATAGTAAATAGATTTTTGGAGGGTGTCATGGCAAGAAGCACAAATTCATCAAAAAAGAATACAACTACAACAAAGAAAGCAGAAGCAGTAAAGACTGCACCTGTCACAAAGGAAAACGTAACAGAAAAAGATGAAAATGTTACAACGGCAAATGAAATTAAAAATGAAGTTAAAAAAGAAACAGAGAAAGTGATTTCTAAAGAGACAGAAAAAACAGAATCTAAAAAAGTGGCAAAGAAACCGATTGAAAAAAAGGAAGCTGTCAAAGAGCCTGAAGCAACAAAAGAGGAAGCAGTAAAGGCAGATACAAAGGTAGTCTCTGCTAACACAAAGAAAGAAAGTGCACAACCTGCACCAAAGAAGAGGGGAAGAAAGCCGGGAAGCAAAAACAAACAGAAAGAGCAGCTTACACCTGAGGTATATGTACAGTATCACGGAGAAGAAGTTGAACAGAGTGCTATCATAGAAAAGATTAAAGAACAGTATGTGTCAGAGGGACACAGAGCCGGAAATATTAAGTCATTAAAACTTTATTTAAAACCGGAAGACAGAGCTGCATATTTTGTTATAAATGATCGCTATGCCGGAAAGGTTGATTTGTTTAATTTTTAAATAAAAATAAAGTTCAGGTGTTGTAAAAAGGCAAGATTATTTTAGTCTTGTCTTTTTATGATAATACAGTCTGTTTTGGAGAGATACGATGATAAATATCCTTATATCAGTTGTATGTGTAGTAATTATTGGGATATTATACTGCATATACAAATGCAGAAAATCAGGTACAAAAGTAGCAGAATCAATATCAAGGTTATTATCCATGGCTCTTGTGACAGTTATCAGTTATTTAATGTTTGGATTTTCTGATAATAATATGATTGCATATATTTTTGCAACAATATATTGTTGTTCAATAGATTGGGTTTTAATTGGTCTGTTTGATTTTACGGGAATTTATACCGAATATTCTTTTTTAAATAAAAGAATAAAAGGAATATTGTATATTATTGCTGCGATAGATAATGCATTATTGCTTTTAAATATTCCTTTTCATAATGCTTTTTTAGTAGAAAAAAAATATTTTTTTCAAAGTGATTTTAACAGTATATCTGATTTTGGTGTTGTTTTTTATATGCATTTAGGATTTTCATATATAATTGTTATAGCTATTATGGCGGTTATGGTCAGGAAAATTATGACAGTTCCAGAGTTTTACAGGAAAAAGTACAGTATTGTTTTAAGTACATTTCTGACTGTGATTTTTTTAAATGCAATATTTGTATGTACTGATTTGTCATTTGACATATCAATACCATTTTATATGATTGCGGCGGTGTTTATAAGTTATTATGCGGTAAGTTTTATGCCTAATGGACTTGTAGAAAAAACACTTTCACTGGTAGTAGATGATATGAACAGTGGCATAATATGTTTTGATTTTCAGGGAAAATGTATTTATGCAAATGAACTGGCGAGAGATTTGTTTGAGACAGGTGATGATATAAAAATATTTGAAAAATATCTTCCTATATGGCTTGAACGCAGACATATAGAGGGTGAGAGTGCCTCAACGTGGACTGAGGGACATTTGTATAAAGACGAAGAAATCTACATAAAAGCAGAATTTAAAAAGATTCTTGATGAAAACAGTCGTCTTATAGGATATTATTTCTGTATGAGTGACAGAACAAATGAAATAGAAAAATACAGGAGTGCAGTTTATCGTGCAAATCATGACAATCTTACAGGAATTTATACAAGAGAAAAGTTTTTTGACAAGGTAAGTGAAATTATTCATATAAATCCGGAGGTAAAACGACTGATAATTTGTACCAGAATAAATAATTTCCAAATGATAAATGATCTGTTTGGAATTGAGATGGGTGACGAAGTCTTGAAACAGCAGGCAGACATATTAAAAGAAAAAATCAGGGCGGATTATGTATATGGACGTCTTATAGGAGACAGATTTGCAATGTGTGTTCCAAAAGAGTTATTTGATATGGATAATTTTATCAAAAAGAATACTGAAATCGGAAAAAAATACCATAATAAACTGTTTGGAGTATATATAAATATAGGTATATATGAAATAACAGATATAGATGAACCGGTTTCTGATATGTGTGATAAGGCGTATATAGCTATTGACGGTATAAAAGAAAGCAATGACTGCAATGTTGCTTATTTTGATGATGATATTCTTGATGAGGTAAATTATGAAAAGGGGCTGGTGAATGATTTTGAGATGGCAATTGAACAGGGACAGTTTAAGATAAAGTTACAGCCTCGTGTTTCAGGTGATGGGACGGTAAAAGGTGCAGAAGCACTTGTCAGATGGGAACATCCTGAAAAGGGAATGATTATGCCTGGGGATTTTATAAGAGTTTTTGAGAAGAGAGGCCTGATATATCGTCTTGACGGATGGGTATGGGAACAGGCAGTGATTCAGCTTAAAAAATGGAAAGAAAAGGGGAGAGAAGATTTATACCTGTCGATAAATATTTCAGCAAAGGATTTCTTTTATCTTGATGTGTATAAAATGTTGACCGGTTTCATTAAAGAATATGATGTAAATCCAGCCAATCTTCGACTTGAGATTAAAGAGAATGTGCTTGTGACAGAAGTTGAAGGAAAATTAAATGTGTTATCATCACTCAGTAAATTTGGTTTTAAGATTGAGATGGACGATTTCGGAAGCGGTTATTCATCTTTAAATATTTTAAAGAGTATGAATGTTGATAATGTTAAATTTGATATTAAATTTATTAAAGAAAATATACATGATGAAAAGAATGTTGCTGTTCTTGATGCGACAGCTCTTTTAACAAAGAATCTGGGAAAAGGTTTGATAATAGAGGGTGTGGAGACAAAAGAGGAAGTTGATACACTTATAAAACATGGCTGTGGGATGTTTCAGGGATATTATTTTTCTAAACCCTTGTCTGTTGAAAAGTTTGAAGATAAGTTTTTACAGGATGTAAATTAGCAGATGTTTTTTCAGATTTGGAGGATAAGAATGACATTTAAATACGAATATGATATAGCTTCTGCTGTTATTTTGTTTATATTACTTGTATATAACTGTTGCATTCCGCAAGTAAAAAATCTTGTAACAAAATTGTTTAAGTATTTTTTGTTGATTGGTTTTATAAGTAGTTTTGCCGATTCAATATGCGGTGTGTTTATTTCAGTTCATTTCAGTGATAATTTATTTCTGAGTTATTTATGCATATGGATTAATTTCGCTTCAACTCATTTAATTGCACCATTATATTTAATGTTCGTTATGGCATTGACAAATAAATATGAAAAGATACCATATAGGGAATGTTTGTACTTTATTCCGGCGGGTGTTGCACAGATATTAATACTTTTTTCTCCTGTAACAGGCTGGGTATACACTTACTCAGCGGAGAATGGATATCACAGAGGGAAAATGCTGCCACTGTTGATCTGCATTTCATTATTCTATATGATTTATGGCTCGATTTTGGTTTGGTTCAAGGGTAAGCATCTTGGCTTGTATTATCAATTGACAGTGATGGGACTTTTTGTGATTTCTGCAGCATTTTTAGGAATTCAAATTTATTATGGTGAATATGTGCTTTTGGATGCAGCTATGGGAATAAGTGCCTTTATAATGCAACTAACACTTTTAAATCCTAAGATGATACGAGATGCAAGTGAAAAAGAAATTGTAGCAAGAAAAGCTGCTGAGGCGGCAAATGCGGCAAAATCGTCATTCCTTGCAAATATGTCACATGAACTCAGAACACCGTTAAATGCAATTTATGGGATGACGGAACTTCTTGAAAAGAGTAAGCTTGACGATTTTCAGGAAGATTCTGTTACTACAATAAGACATGCAAGCGAGAAACTTATTTCAATAGTTGATGATTTGCTCAATTATTCAAAAATAGATTCGGGAAATCTTGATATAAATGAGACAGAATATAAATTTTCTGATTTGCTCGAAAGAGCTGAGACATATATGGCAGAGCAGCTCGATGAAAGAAATATAGACTTTGAGGTCAATGTCGGTGCGGGAATACCAAGCAAATTATACGGTGATTATGAGAAAGTATATACTATTCTGAAGAATATCCTGAGTAACGCTTCAAAATTTACTGAAAAGGGAAAGATTATACTTGATATTTCATTTAATATTTTTGCTGAAAATAATATGAAGCTTATATTTAAGGTCAGGGATACTGGTATAGGTATTAAGCCTACAGATATGAAAAAGCTGTTTAAAAGTTTCAGTCAGGTTGATGATAAGACTAACAGAAAAATACAGGGAACAGGAATCGGTCTGGCATTATCAAAACAGCTTGCAAATCTTATGAACGGTGATATAGAAGTACATAGTGAGTATGGCTTTGGAAGTTGTTTTGAGATAAGTGTAATACAGAAATATTTAGAACTTGAAAAGCTTCCGTCTGAACGTGAAGTAGTCAATTATAAGGTTTATCTTTATACTGAGGAATATGATTTAAAATGGCATATAAGTAAAATTTTTTCAAGATTAGGTATTTCGGTAATATTTGTGCACAATATAAAACAATTGGAAAAAATTCCACTAAAAAAGATAAACAATATGAAAACAATATTATTGTATTCATATGAGAAAAGCAAGAAGGAAGTTGAGTCATTAAATCTTCCTTTTAGAACTATTGCGATTGCCGAGTACAACACAGTCATTCCAAAAGATGACCAGAACAATGTTCTGGTAAAGCCGATAGATATTATCAAAATCAGAAGAATTGTCTTTGACCGGATGTATGATATTGTCTTTAAGGAAAGACTGGCAAAAGGGAAGGATAATCAATTTGATTTAAGCAATGCACATATTGCTCTGGTCGATGACAACAAGGTTAATTTAAGAATTGAAGCAGCATTGTTAAAGGATTTCAATGTTAAGATTGAGGCTTTTACAAGTGGAAGTGCAATTTTGAAAGCATATAGTCTCGGCAGAAGGTATGATATAATTTTTATGGATCATATGATGCCTGAAGTTGATGGTATAGAGACTGCGAAAAGGATAAGAAATCTGCCGGAAAATGCTGGAAGAACAGTTAAAATAATTGCGCTTACTGCTAATGTTATTCAGGGAGTCGAAAATGAATACATTGCAGCAGGAATGGATGACTGGCTGTTTAAGCCGGTTAAGCAGGAGCAGTTGAAAGGAATGATATTAAAACATTTAAGAACGTAAATATTGGATACTTATAATAATTATGAAAGGGTATAGCATCATAATGAAAACAGTAAAAGAAAAATTACAGTTACTCAGGATAAAAATGAAAGAAAATAATATCAGTGCGTATATTGTCTGCACTCAGGATTTTCATGGTTCAGAATATGTAGGAGACTATTTTAAAGAGAGAGAATATTTATCAGGCTTTACCGGTTCTGCCGGAACTATAGTTGTTTTAGAAAAAGAGGCTGCGTTGTGGACGGATGGCAGATATTTTTTGCAGGCTGAAAAAGAACTTGAAGATTCTGATATTGATTTGATGAAAATGTTTCAGCCGGATGTTCCTGAAATTGATGAATATTTATTTAATAAATTGTCAGAGAACGGCAGGATAGCGTTCGACGGAAGAACAGTCAGCATAGCTTTTGCAGAACAACTTAATAAAAAACTTAGTTTAAAAAACATTTCATTTGTTTATGATGCAGACTATATAGATGATTTTTGGGAGGACAGACCTGAACTTTCCAAAGAGCCTGTATGGAGACTTTCAGAAAAATATGCCGGGGTTGATTCTTTTGAAAAAATGAGGATATTAAGAAAAAAGATGTCGGATAATAATACAGACGTATTTGTATTATCTGCTTTAGACGAAATAGCGTGGCTGTTAAATTTAAGAGGGAATGATGTCTTATGTAATCCGGTCTTTTTATCGTACATGATAATATATGCAGATTCGGCAGTTTTGTATGCGGATGAAAAAATTTTTAATGAAGATATAAAAGAATATATATCTTCATTAAAAATAGAGATACGACCATACATGTCATTTTACAGTGATTTAAAAGTTATTAAAGCTGAAAATCATGTTTTAATTGATTCAAGAAATTCAAATTATCTTATAAAAATGAGTTTACCGGATAAAATTAAAATAACAGATAAACAAAGTCCTGTTATTTTGATGAAAGCAGTAAAGAATAAAACAGAATACGAAAATGAGAGAAAAGCACATATTAAAGATGGAATAGCTGTAACAAAGTTTATGTATTGGCTTCAGAAAAATGTAGGAAAAATGCAGATTACGGAAGTTAGTGCTGCAAAAAAACTTGAAGCTTTGAGAAATGAACAGGAAGGATATTTAGGGCCAAGTTTTACGCCTATTATGGCATATCGTGAGCATGGAGCCATTGTACATTATTCTGCTACAGAGGAGAGTGACATCGCATTGCAGCCGGAAAGCTTTTTGCTCTCTGACACAGGCGGTCATTATTATGACGGTTCGACTGACATAACAAGGACATTCCCGCTTGGCAGGCTGACTGATGCGGAAAAGAAAGCCTATACGATTGTACTTATTGCACATCTGCGGCTTAAAAATACAAAATTCCCGTACGGAATGACGGGTACACAGCTTGATTGTGTGGCTAGACAGCCGTTATGGCAGTATGGAATGGACTACAATCACGGAACAGGTCACGGGGTAGGTTATATTTTAAATGTGCATGAAGCACCAAATGGAATAAGCTGGCAGATGAGAAATAAAAAAAATATGTATGCCGTATTTGAGGAAGGCATGATAACATCAAATGAGCCAGGATTTTACTGCACGGGCAGATTTGGAATAAGACATGAAAATCTTATTTTGTGCTTGAAGGGTGATAAAAATGAAAACGGTCAGTTTATGTATTTTGAAAATCTGACTATGGTTCCGTTTGACTGGGATGCAATTGACAGAAAATATATGACTGACAGGGATATTAGTCTTTTAAACGAGTATCACAGTGAAGTATATAAAAGAATATCACCGTATCTTGATGAAGACGAAAAAGCATGGCTCAGAGAAAAAACTATGCCTCGTTAAATAAATTTTAAGACAGTTGTGGATATGATGAGTACGGGAAACTGTACATGGAATGGGGAGCACTATGGTTAATGAAGAAAAAGTTAGGATAATGACAGCGATAGCTCATGAAGAAAAAGAACATGGGAGTGAACTTCTAAACGATGCTTTTTTTTATAAAAACGATTATGTGAAGATGCATGTATTGTCGGTAATATGGAATTATACAATCGGATATTTTCTTATATTGATATTGATTGCACTGTATAATATGGATTATTTATTGCTGAATTTTGTGAAAATAAATTATTTATATGCCGGAATGGCATTATTGTTTTCATATTTGTTAATAATTATAGTAAGTGTTCTTATTTCAAAGATTTATTATCAGGACAAATATGACAAAGAGCAGGAAACACTGCAAAAATATCATAAATATGTACTTGAATTGAAAAAATTTTACTCAGAGGATGGGAAGGAGACAGAAAATGTCGATATTACTGGAAATTAGAGAACATATTCAAAAATTATATCACAAATATGCACCTGGTTTTAATGTCCTTTTTAGATTTTTGGCAGCATTTATTACTTTTTTTGCAACAAACAAAGTGATAGGATTTAACCCGTATTTAAATCATGCATATATAGCAGGAATTTTGGCTGCTGTCTCAGTAGTTTTCCCGACACAGATATTACTATTTTTTGAAGTTGTGTTTATTGTTCTGCATATTTTATATGTATCACGTTATTTAGCGTTTATAACGGCGCTGATTTTTGCAATATTGTATTTTATATATGTGCGTTTTATTCCGAAAGACGGATATGTAATATTGTCAATGCCTGTATTATCTTCGTTTGGAGTGCCATATGTTGTTCCTGTACTTCTTGGTGTTATGGAAACACCGTTGTCAATAATTCCTGAAGCAATAGGTGTGGTGATATATTTCTTTTTGCAGAACGTAATTACTGTTGTAAGTACATCCACAGAGGATACCATAAATTTATATTATCTTGTTATGCAGCAGACTTTTACGGATAGAGAACTCTATATCACACTGATGGTATTTTCGGTGGTTACAATTGTAGTATATTTTGTAAGAAACGCAAAAATTGATTATTCATTTGAAATTGCAATTGTTAGCGGAGGATTTGTAAATATGATACTGCTGCTGATAATGAATTTTTTCATGGATATAAATATGAGCATGATAAAATTTTTTAGTTCAGTGATTATATCAATAATAATAGTTTGGATTATCCAGTTTTTCAGGCTGTCATTAAATTACAGCGGTGTAGAAAATCTGCAGTTTGAGGATGATGAATATTATTATTATGTGAGAGCAGTTCCAAAAAACAGTATTGCGAAAGCTGACAAGAATATAAAAAGATATAATGCACACACTTTTATAAAACATCACAATGAAGACAAACAGCAGGGTGATGAATTATCGAATGATAAAAGTGCGGAAAATATGTTACAGAATAATCAAAATCAGAAGGATGACTTTGACCATAACTTTGATTTTACGGTTTCACTTGATGACGATGATTTAAATGATATTGAAAAAAAAGAAAAATAGATATAAAATATATTTGGTATATTAAAAATAAGAGTTAGAAACAATATGGAGGAATAATGGAGGCTGTAATATCATTATTTAAAGAATATTTTTATGTATTATCTTTTCCTAAAATAGGATTGACTGATATATTAGAAATTTTTATAATAGCATTTACGATTTATCATGTCAGTTTATGGGTAAAAAGGACAAGAGCGTGGGCTTTAGTTAAGGGGATTTTAATATTATTTTTATGTTATATAGTTGCATATTTATTAAATATGAGTGTTATTATGTGGATATTTAATAAAACAATAGCAATTGGAATTACTGCTTTGATAATTGTTTTTCAGCCTGAACTCAGAAAAGCTCTTGAAGAACTCGGAAAGAAAAATATCGTGCGTTCAATAATACCTTTTGATGAACAAAAAGATAAAAATAAACGTTTTTCAGACCGCTCGATTAATGAGATAATCAGAGCCACTGTTGAGATGGCAAAGGTTAAGACAGGTGCACTTATTATATTAGAGCAGGATATTGTTCTGACAGAGTATGAGAGAACAGGAATTACTTTGGACTCAACTATAAGTTCGCAGCTTCTTATAAATATATTTGAGCATAATACTCCGCTTCATGATGGGGCAGTCATAATAAGAGGGGACAGGATTGTAGCAGCAACATGTTATCTGCCTCTCTCGGACAATCTCGGATTGTCAAAAGAACTTGGTACGAGACACAGGGCAGGTGTTGGTATCAGTGAAGTAAGTGACAGTCTTACAATAATCGTATCGGAAGAGACAGGTAAGATTTCCATAGCCATAGGCGGTAAACTCCTAAGAAATGTTGACGGAGATCTTTTAAGGAAAAAGATTTCTGAAATTCAGGGCAATCCTGATGAGACTAAAAAAAGATTTAAAATCAACTTTCATTCAAAGAAAGCTAAGCAAAATTAGGATGGGAGGGTATTATGAAAGAGGAAACAAAACGTATTTACTTAAATAATATTGGTATAAAAATTGGTTCTGTTTTTTTTGCACTGCTTATTTGGATGATTATTATCAATATTGATGACCCATATAAAACAAGGACATTCAGTGTAAATGTCGAGACGATAAATGAGAGTGCACTTCAATCGGTAAATAAAGTTTATGAGGTCATAGACGGAAGTACAGCCAGCGTAAAAGTACGGGGAAAAAAGAGTGTTGTAGACAAACTTGAGGCATCTGACATAAGAGCGACAGCAGATTTATCTGATCTCTCAGCAGTAAATGCAGTTGCGATTAAACCGTCATTGACAATAAATGTTTCGTCAGAGGTAACTCTTGAATGTGACCAGGTTTTGAAAGTTTCTCTTGAAAACAGGGCAAGCAAGCAGGTCAAGGTGACTGTTATTACGGAGGGAAATCCTGAAAAGGGATACAGCATAGGAGAGTGTATTGCAAAACCGAATATGATAGAGGTATCCGGAGGAGAGTCTGCCATAAGACAGATTGATTCTGTGAGAGTATACCTCAATGTGAACAATGTATCAGATGATTTTGCAAAAAGATTGGTTCCTGCGGCATATGACTCTGACGGAAATAAGGTTACATCCAGTACGCTCACATTCAGTTCCAACAGTATCAGGGTTACGGCAAGCGTTTTAGAAACTAAAAAGATACCTGTAAAAGTTAAAATAATTGGTGAACCTGCGGAGGGCTATCAGTATGTAAAGACAAATTGTCTGCCAAAAGAGGTAGAAATAGCAGGGAGACCTAGAATTCTTTCACATGTAAATTCTGTTCCGATAACGCTTGATATTTCAGAAATGACCAGTGATTCGAGAAGACTTGAACAGGATATTTTGATAAGCGATTATCTGCCGGAAAATATTACCGTGTTAGACGAGTCTGCAACTGTATCAATTAAGATAGTTATTGAACAATTATACAAAAAGAAAATTCAGATAGCGGCAAATGATATAGCGTATAGCGGATTGGATGACGATTACGAAGTTATACCTGCGTCTGACTTGTCGAATGTTTATGTTGTCGTTACAGGTATAGCATCGGATTTGAGAAATCTGAATACAAAAACAATCAGTCCGTACATCAACTGCAAAGGATTGGGAGAGGGAACATATGCCATGAGACTTCGATGTGATGTTGGAGAGGAATGTGAAGTTCTTGAATATCCTAAAATTAAAATAACGATAAGAAAAAAAGAATCTGACAAAGCAGAGAGTACACCTAAACCGGTGGCAACAAAAAAGCCGACAGACAGTGAGGATATAATTCATACACCTGAACCTACTCCTAATGACGAAGCGGGAGATGATACAAACAAAGACGGTGAAGACTCAAAGGACAACAATGAATAGTTGTAAAATTCACTTTGTGTTAAGAGCATTTTTCTATACACTAAAAACAATATCCTGAAAACAGATTAACTGTTCTCAGGATATTGTTTTATATTTGGATATTATATATTGTTTTAAGCTTTATAAACTTATTATTTTGCGTTTTTCTTAGAACGGAATCTAAGTGTTGAATCAAGTATTTTTTTACGGATACGAAGATTTTCAGGAGTGATTTCAAGTAATTCGTCCGTATCAATAAATTCAAGAGCTTCCTCAAGACTGAGCTTCTTTGGAGGAATAAGTTTAAGGGCATCGTCTGCTGATGAAGAACGTGTATTTGTGAGATGTTTGGTCTTACAAACATTTAATTCTATATCTTCAGCTTTTCCGTTCTGTCCAATAACCATACCGGCATAAACTTTCTCACCCGGACCTACAAATAAAGTGCCACGTTCCTGAGCACTGAATAAACCGTATGCTACAGTTTCGCCAGATTCAAATGCTATAAGTGAACCCTGTTTACGATATGCAATGTCTCCTTTATATGGACCATATTCTTCAAACATAGTATTAAGAATACCGTTTCCTTTTGTATCTGTCATAAATTCGCCACGGTAGCCGATAAGACCACGCGAAGGTATGAGGAATTCAAGTCTTGTAAATCCGCCACCTATAGATGACATTCCCTGAAGTTCACCTTTACGATTGCTTAATTTCTGAATGACATTTCCTGAAAAATCGTCCGGAACATCAATATATGCACGTTCCATAGGCTCCAATTTTTTGCCTCTCTCATCTGTCTTGTAAAGAACTTCAGCTTTGCTTACCGCAAACTCGTATCCCTCACGGCGCATATTTTCAATAAGAACTGAAAGATGAAGCTCTCCACGTCCTGAAACTTTAAAGCTGTCAGTGTTTTCTGTCTCCTCAACTCTTAAACTTACATCGTGATTTAATTCGCTGAAAAGTCTGTCACGAAGATGTCTTGATGTAACAAATTTTCCTTCCTGACCTGCAAGAGGACTGTCATTTACTATGAAGTGCATTGCGATAGTTGGCTCTGAAATCTTCTGGAACGGAATTGCAACAGGATTTTCAGGAGAGCAGAGAGTATCACCGATGTGAATGTCTGCAATACCTGAAATTGCAACTATAGAGCCAATGCCTGCTTCTTTGACTTCGACTTTATTAAGACCGTCAAATTCATAAAGCTTGCTTACTTTTACACGCTGCATTTTGTCTTTGTCATGATGGTTTACGATAACAACATCCTGATTTACACTGACTTTTCCGTTGTCAACTTTACCTATACCGATACGACCTACATATTCATTGTAATCGATAGTGCTTATAAGTACCTGAGTTCCTGCATCAGGGTCTCCCTCAGGGGCAGGAATGTAATCAAGTATAGTCTCAAAAAGAGGAACCATGTCCTTGCCTTCTTCATCCATGCTGTAAGATGCGACACCTGCTTTAGCGGAAGCAAAGATGAATGGGCAGTCAAGCTGTTCCTCGCTTGCATCAAGGTCAATAAATAATTCGAGAACCTCGTCTACAACCTCAGCAGGACGGGCTTCAGGACGGTCAATTTTGTTTATGCATACGATAACAGGAAGATTAAGTTCAAGTGCTTTTTTAAGAACGAACTTTGTCTGAGGCATAGCTCCCTCGAATGCATCGACAACAAGTACAACACCGTTTACCATTTTAAGAACACGTTCAACCTCACCGCCGAAGTCAGCATGTCCCGGTGTATCTATAATATTTATTTTTGTGTCTTTATATGTTATGGCAGTATTTTTTGATAAGATAGTAATACCACGTTCTCTCTCTATATCACCTGAATCCATTACTCGCTCAGCTACTTCCTGATTTGAACGAAAAACACCACTCTGTTTAAGAAGTTCATCTACTAAAGTAGTTTTTCCATGATCGACATGGGCGATAATGGCAATGTTTCTTATATCATCACGTTTAATGTTCATTTTTTAATTTCCTCCATTATTTTTAAATCAAACAAAAATCCACAGATAACTATTATATCGAAAAAAACGCCGGTGTACAAGATATAAAAATAAACAAAAAAATATTTATATATAGTATAAAATTGTTACTGTTCACTTTTGAATGGCAGAAATTGCATTTGTGGAGCAAAAACATAGTTACATGTGGAAAAAATACGCAAAAAGATGTATCTTATAATAGGTATATATATCGGAAATGTCGAAAAATGATATACAGATTATTGAAATAGGGGGTATAAAGTGGTTCTAAAAAGTTTAAAATGTCATATAATTTATTAAAACAAAATACAAGCGGGTTGTAATACACCTGCAAAATAATGGAGGAAAAGAAAATATGTTGGATAAAGTGTTTACGAATAATCAGGTAACAATTGCAGGAGAAGTTGTGAGTGATTTTACTTTCAGTCATGAAATTTATGGTGAAAATTTTTTCTTAGTGAACATAGCAGTGAGCAGGCTCAGTGATTCCTGTGACATTATTCCGGTTATGGTTTCAGACAGACTTATGGATGTAAAGGGAGACTATAAAGGCTACATTTTACAGGCCAGCGGACAATTCAGGTCATATAACAGACATGAGGAAACTAAAAATAGACTTGTATTATCTGTTTTTGCAAGAGAGGTATCATTTATTGACATTCCTGAAGGAGAACAAAATCCTAATCATATCTTCCTCGATGGATATGTTTGTAAAAAACCGGTTTACAGAAAGACACCACTTGGAAGAGAGATTGCCGATGTATTGCTTGCCGTAAACAGACCTTATGGTAAATCTGATTATATTCCATGTATCTGCTGGGGAAGAAATGCAAGATATGCCGACCAGTTTGAAGTCGGTGCACATATTCAGCTTTGGGGCAGGATACAGAGCAGGGAATACCAGAAAAAAATTGATGAAGAGCTTTATGAGAAGAGGGTTGCATACGAGGTTTCAGTCAGCAAGCTGGAATATCTCTCAGAGGAATAATTTTTCAAAGAGTATGGGTTAGGAGATATAGAGGTTGAATAAGAGGTAAAAATATGTTGTAATAAATTACAGAAAAAATACTGATTAGTGAAATTTAGGTAGATTTTTTAGAATATATGTGATAGAATGGCTAGAGTTGACGATGATGAATAAATATGTCGTTATCTGGCCATTCTTAGATTATAAGAATAAAAAGGAAATGAGGAAAAATGGGAAAAAGAATAGTTCAGGTTTTTTACGGACCGGGAAAAGGAAAGACATCGGCGGCAGTTGGACAGTGTATCAGAGCTGCAAGTCTTGGACAGTCTGTTATTATAATACAGTTTTTGAAAGGAAAAGATGCAGAAGAATTTAATTTTCTTGAGAGATTGGAACCGGATATAAAATTATTCAGATTTGAAAAATCCGAGGAATCATATGATTCACTTCTGCCGTCTCAGAAAAAAGAAGAACAGCAGAATATTTTAAACGGATTTAATTTTGCCAAAAAGGTCATTGATACGGGAGAATGTGATGTTCTGGTACTTGACGAGGTGCTTGGTCTTTTGGACTTCGGGATTATAGAAGTTTCAGATATTATAAAGCTCATAGAACTTCGCGACGATTACACTAGACTTGTGCTCACAGGCAGAAATCTGCCACAGGAACTTATCAAGTATACGAATGTCATATCTAAGATTGAACTTGAAAAAGATGATACAGATAAAATGTGATTTGAAAAGTACACAACAAGTGTAACTATTTTGAATATAATATTATATACATAATTGATGAGGAGGAGATAGTTATGTCTATTTTTACTGGTGCAGGTGTTGCACTTATAACACCTATGCATGAAGATGGCTCTATAAACTATGATGAAATGGAGCGCATCGTTAATTATCAGATTGAAAACGGAACAGATGCCATAATTGTTTGTGGAACAACAGGTGAAGCATCTACAATGACACATGAGGAACATATCGAGACTATAAAAGCTTGTGTTGAGATGACAAAGAAGCGTATCCCTGTTATTGCGGGTACAGGTTCAAACTGCACTGACACAGCGATTTATTTATCAAAAGAGGCACAGCGGGTTGGTGCTGATGGAATATTAGTTGTATCTCCTTATTATAATAAAGCGACACAGAACGGTTTGAAAAAGCACTTTACTGCTATTGCAGGCAGTGTGGATATTCCTATGATACTTTACAATATCCAGGGAAGGACAGGTGTAAATATCCAGCCTAAAACTATAGCATCACTTGCTAAAGAGGTTGACAATATCGTTGCCGTTAAGGAGGCATCAGGAGACCTTTCACAGGTAGCGAACATTATTTATGAGTCTGAGGGACAAATCGATGTATATTCAGGAAATGATGATCAGATTGTACCTATCGTAGCTTTGGGCGGAAAGGGTGTTATCTCTGTTCTCTCTCATGTTGCACCGAAAGAGACTCATGATATAGTTGCTAAACTTATGGCAGGCGATGTAAAGGGAAGCCAGGAACTTCAGATAAAACTTCTTCCTGTAATCCATGCACTTTTCAGTGAGGTAAATCCTATTCCTGTAAAGGCTGCCATGAATATGCTCGGTTTCAATGTAGGCTCACTTCGTATGCCGCTTTCAGAAATGGAAGATGCACACAAGGAAGTTCTCAGACAGGCATTGAAAGATGCAGGTTTTAATGTGGTTGCATAGTGATAAATTATATAATCTATGTATAAAAAATATGATATTGTAAATAATAAAGTGGGCAGGTCCGTTGGTCTGCCCTTTATGGTATAATACAGAAATTGGAGGATAAAATGACAGATATAATTATGTTAGGATGCAATGGCCGCATGGGTCAGATGATTACTGAAATAGTAGGAAATGACAGTGATGCACAGATTGTAGCAGGTATTGATATAGTAAACAACAGACAAAATCCATATCCTGTTTTTACGGATATAAAAGATTGTGATGTAAAGGCTGACGCAATTATTGATTTTTCTTCTGCAAACGGTTTTGAGGAGAGAATGGACTATGCAGTAGAGAAACAGATTCCTATAATTGTATGCTCGACAGGTTTATCTGACGGACAACTTGATTATCTTAAAGAAGCAAGCAAAAAAGTTGCCGTACTGAAGTCAGCAAACATGTCGCTTGGAATAAATCTCTTGATGAAACTTGTTAAGGAGGCTGCAAAAAAACTTGCAACCGAAGGATTTGATATTGAGATAGTTGAAAAACACCACAATCAAAAGCTTGATGCTCCTTCTGGTACTGCACTTGCACTTGCAGATTCCATAAATGATGAGATGGGCGGACAGTACGAGTATGTCTATGACCGTTCTAAAGTAAGACAGAAACGTGATAAAAAAGAACTTGGTATTTCAGCTGTAAGAGGTGGTACTATAGTCGGAGAGCATGATGTTATTTTTGCAGGGACAGATGAAGTTGTAACATTCTCACATACAGCATATTCAAGAGCTGTATTTGCAAAAGGGTCTGTTACTGCTGCTAAATTTATTAAAGGAAAGGGCGCAGGTCTTTACGACATGGCAGACGTTTTAATGTAATGGATATCGGTACGATAATAGATATAGTATTAGCATGTATTTTTTGTGTGTCGCTTGTAAGCGGATGGCATCAGGGACTTGTTATGAAAGTGGCAAGCCTCATAGTTGTCGGCGTTTCTTATATTCTTGCAGGGATATTGTCAAAAACAATATCTCCGTATATTGCAGATGAAATATCGAAAAATATTTCAAAAGATACCGGGATTTTAAAAAACGGGGTTACGAATGTAACAGAAGCGTTTTTATATACAGTCATATTCATGATAGTTTTTTTTGTGGTAAGGTATATTTTCAGAAAGCTTATCAAAGTATTAAAAATAGTTGACCATATTCCGGTAATAGGCTTTTTAAACAAAGCAGGCGGGGCTGTTGCAGGATTTCTTGTTGACTTTATAATAATATATGTCATTTGCAACTTTTTATTTACAATTGTGCCGGCTGCTGCATGGACTGAAATAGGACTTACCGGAGCAGTCATAAAGAATACTATACTGTTGTCGGTTTTTGCACCATAAAAGGAGAAGAGAACGTTAACAGATGAATAAGATAAATTATCAGATTGAGCTTGACAAAATAATTGACGATTTACAAAAAGAAAACAGAGTACCGGCATTACTGCTGCATAGCTGTTGTGCACCATGCAGCAGCTATTGTCTTAGCTATCTTGCAGATTATTTTAAGATAACAATATTTTATTATAATCCTAATATTTCTCCGGCAGAAGAGTATCAGAAAAGAGTAGAAGAACAAAAAAGGCTTATAAGCGAACTCCCAGTAAAAAATAAAGTTTCATTTGCGGAAGGTAAGTATGAACCGGAAAAATTTTTTGAAATGGCAAAAGGACTTCAAAATATTCCAGAAGGCGGGGAGCGCTGCTTTAAATGTTATGAAATGCGGCAGAGGGAGGCGGCGGTATATGCAGCTGAAAACGGTTTTGAGTTTTTTACGACTACACTATCGATAAGTCCCCACAAAAATGCCGCTAAATTAAATGAGATAGGTCTAAAACTTGAAAAAGAATACGGTATCAGATACCTTGTCTCTGATTTTAAAAAGAAAGGCGGGTATTTGAAATCTATTGAATATTCCAGACAATATGATTTATACCGCCAAAATTATTGTGGATGTGTTTACAGCAAAATGGAAGCAGAAAAGAGATAAATCTAAACATTGCACGAATTTGGAGGAAATCATGACGGAAATTTGGGATGTATATGATGAAAACGGTAAAAAAACAGGACGCACCATGGAAAGAGGAATTCCGAAAGATGGTGACTATATGTTATGCGTACATATGTATCTGTTCAATCTAAGCGGTGAAGTTCTTGTTCAGAAACGCTCAAAGAACAAGGAGTCTCATCCGGGGGAATGGGATATAACAGGTGGTGCAGCTCTTTCAGGTGAAAACAGCAATGATGCAGTTATAAGAGAAACATGTGAAGAAATTGGTGTAAATTTGTCAAAAGAAGAATTGCATTATGTCGGTCGTATCATAAAAACAGGTCGCATAATTGATGTTTTTTTTGCACAAAGGGATTTTGCTATCACTGATTGTCATATACAAAATGAGGAAGTTGATGAAATAAAATTTGTTTCATGTCATGAATTGCTTGGTGAAATTCTTGAAAAGCGGGGCAGAAAGAAAAATTATATTTCTATGATAAAAAACGCTGTAAAAAATTATGATTTCAAAAATAATCAGTATTGACATTATACTATAGGTGTTATATACTTGATTTAATTTCAAGGCGGGGTGCGATTCCCCACCGGCGGTATTTTCATTTTATTATGATTGAGCCCGCAAGCCTTTACAGGCATGATTTGGTGAGACTCCAAAGCCGACAGTATAGTCTGGATGAGAGAAATTAAATGTACCGATTTGATTGTTTATGTATATTATTCAGAACATTATATAAATTTATCTTATTAGAAACCTTGAAATTTTTTCAGGGTTTTTCTTTTTTACAAATAAGATTTTCTTGAAAAAATTTGAAAATATTTTAACAATATCAGAAAATCAGTAAATCTATTTTAAATTTAGAAATCTATATAATAGATACATCTATATCATATTTTTAGAAAAACCCCATAAAAATTTAAAATTGGAGGCCATATATGGATGAGAAGTATATGCGGCGTGCTATAGAGCTTGCTAAAAAAGGTGCAGGAAAAGTTTCACCAAATCCTCTGGTTGGTGCTGTTATAGTTAAGGAAGGCAGAATTATTGCAGAGGGATATCATAAAAAATATGGCGAACTTCATGCGGAAAGAGATGCATTTTCAAAACTTAGTGAAAGTGCTTGCGGAAGTGATATGTATGTTACATTGGAACCATGCTGTCATTACGGAAAACAGCCTCCGTGCACACTTGCGATAATTGAGCATGGAATAAAAAATGTGTATATCGGTTCAGATGATCCAAATGAACTTGTTGCAGGTAAGGGAATAAAACAGCTGAAAGATGCCGGTATCAATGTTGTGGCAGGTGTATTAAAAGAAGAGTGTGATGCATTAAATGATGTGTTTTTTCATTACATAACCAAAAAGACACCGTATGTCGTAATGAAATATGCAATGACACTTGATGGGAAGATTGCATGTGATAATGGTGAGAGCAAGTGGGTGACATCAGAAGAAGCAAGACAAAACGTGCAGTATACAAGAAATGCACTTAAAGGAATTATGGTGGGAGTACAGACTGTTATAAATGATAATCCGAGTCTTACCTGTCGTATTGAAGGCGGTACAAATCCGGTGCGTATTATATGTGACAGTAATCTGAGAATACCGGAAAACAGCAATATAATAAATACTGCGTTGGAAATACCGACAATTATAGCAACCGTTTCTGATGACAATAAACGTGTCGGATTTTTAGAACAACGAGGCATTGATGTTATAAAAACTCATAAGAAAGACGGGCGGGTTGATTTGAAAGACCTTATGATCAAACTTGGAGAGAGAAAGATAGACGGAATTTTACTTGAAGGCGGAGGAACATTAAATATGAGTGCACTTGAAGCCGGAATTGTAAATCATATTCAGGCATATATAGCTCCAAAGATATTCGGGGGAAGCGGAATATATAATCCGGTAAAAGGGATTGGTGTAAAAAGTCCTGATGAAGCATTTATCTGCAGGAATGTTAAGGTTTCAAATATTGGCAGTGATATTCTTATCGAATGTGATTTATAAAAATATCAATGTTAAATGCTGCATAAGAGAATATAAGGTGGTGAAAAAATGTTTACTGGGATAATCGAGGAAACAGGAAAAGTTGAAGCTGTTGCAAAAGGCAGTAATTCGGCAGTTATTACGATAGCCGCCGTCAAAGTGCTTGAAGATACCAAAATAGGTGACAGCATTGCGGTAAATGGTGTGTGTCTGACTGTTACTTCAATAAGTGGCAGAAAATTCAGTGCGGATGTGATGGCGGAGACATTGAGACGAAGTTCCTTAGGTTCATTGAAACACGGGAGCATGGTTAATCTTGAGCGTGCGATGGCTGCAAACGGAAGATTTGGAGGACATATAGTATCAGGACATATAGATGGTGTCGGGGTTATAAGTTCTTTTGAAAAAGAGGATAATGCAGTCTGGGTTGAGATAGAAACACCTGCAAAAATTTTGAGATATATAGTTGAAAAAGGATCGATAACTATTGATGGAATAAGTCTTACGGTGGCTAAGCTTACAGACAGCAGTTTTGCGGTTTCAGTGATACCTCATACAGGCGAGGAGACGACATTGCTTAACAGGAATCCGGGTGATATAGTGAATCTCGAAAATGATATAGTAGGCAAATATGTTGAAAGACTTATGAACTTTAAAACAGATGATAGAGATAATAAAAGCGAAGAAAGAAATAATTCAGACAGTATAACGATGAATTTTCTGAATGAAAACGGTTTTTATTAAGGGTAATAATAAGAAAATATATAGAGAGGAAGGAACTTGATTATGGAAAATAAATTTAATACTATTGATGAAATCCTGGAAGATATAAAGGCAGGAAAAATCGTAGTAATGATTGATGATGAAGAAAGAGAAAATGAGGGAGATGTAATATGTGCTGCACAGTTTGCCACAAATGAAAATGTAAATTTCATGGCAAGTTATGCAAAGGGACTTATATGTATGCCTATGACCGAAGAATATACAAATAAATTTATGCTTCCGCAAATGTGTGAGGTAAATACTGATAATCATTGTACGGCATTTACGGTATCAATAGACCATGTAGATACTGCGACGGGAATTTCGGCATATGAGCGTTCAATTACGGCGATGAAATTTGTTGAGGATGATGCAAAACCATCTGATTTCAGAACTCCGGGACATATGTTCCCGCTAAAAGCAAAGAAAGGTGGTGTACTTGAAAGAAACGGCCACACAGAAGCAACTGTAGACCTTGTAAGACTTGCCGGACTTAAACCTGTTGGACTTTGCTGTGAAATCATGAAAGATGACGGAACTATGGCAAGAACACCTGATCTTATGGAATTTGCAAAAAAGCATAACCTTAAGATAGGAACGATTGCTGATCTTGTGCAGTACAGAAAAGAACATGAGGTTCTGGTAGAGTGTGTTGCAAAAGCAAAAATGCCTACAAGATACGGAGAATTTACAATTTACGGATATATCAATAAATTGAATGGAGAGCATCATGTAGCACTTGTCAAAGGTGATATAACAGACGGAAAACCGGTTCTTTGCAGAGTTCATTCAGAGTGTCTTACAGGTGATGCACTGGGTTCGGCAAGATGTGACTGTGGCCAGCAGTATGATGCAGCTATGAAGATGATAGCAAAAGAGGGAAGAGGTGTTCTTCTTTATATGCGCCAGGAGGGAAGAGGAATTGGTCTTATTAACAAAATAAGAGCATATGAGCTTCAGGATGGCGGATTGGATACAGTTGAAGCCAACCTTAAACTTGGTTTCCCTGAGGATGCAAGGGATTATACGATAGGAACACAGATTCTTGTGGATCTTGGCATTCATGAACTTAAGCTGATGACAAATAATCCACTCAAAGTTTATGGACTTGAGGGATATAATCTCAAAATAATTGAAAGGGTTCCTATTGAAATGGAACCTGGAAAATATGACAGCTTTTATCTTAGAACAAAAAAAGAAAAAATGGGACATCTGCTTAATATGTAAAAAAGCAAAAGAAAAATAAACTTTTGCGCAAAATACAAAAATAAAATGATTTTTGCTAAAAATAATAAATATTAAAATAAATAGCATATTTATAGAAAAAATAAGGAGATAAAATATTATGAAAACATTAGAAGGAAAATTAGTCGCAGCAGAAGGAATGAAAGTAGGAATAATCGGAGCAAGATTTAATGAGTTTATCGTATCAAAACTTATTTCGGGCGCAAGAGACGGTCTTGTACGCCACGGTGTTGAAGACGATAATATAACTTTTGCATGGGTTCCCGGTGCATTTGAAATTCCGGTTATAGCCAAAAAAATGGCAATGTCAGGCAAATATGATGCAGTTATATGCCTTGGTGCCGTAATAAGAGGTGCAACAAGCCATTATGATCTTGTATGTAACGAAGCTGCAAAGGGAATAGCAAGTGTATCTCTCGAATCTGGGGTACCTGTACTCTTTGGTGTAGTTACGACAGATAATATCGAGCAGGCAATTGAGAGAGCCGGAACAAAAGCCGGAAATAAGGGATATGATTGTGCCCTCAGTGCGATAGAAATGGCAAATCTGGCAAGACAGTTATAATAAAATCCTCTCCATAATTTTTCTTGATATGATACGTTTTTTCTTACACATATTGCTTGTGTCATTGGCAGCGTATAGTGTATATTTATTATAATGAAGCTTGTCAATTCTTCCCGAGGAAAGGAAAGGTGATTAATATGAAAAAGCGTATCTTATCAATGGCATTGGTTGCGCTTATGTTAGTAAGCGTTTTACCTATTATGCCTGTCCGCAGTACATCAGCGGCGGATCAGACACAAACATTATTTGACCGTTATATCCCAGTAAATCAGGTTTACTCTGCTAAGGCGAGTTCATACAGCGTTGATGTAAGCGGAAAGTACAGTTTCAGTTTTTTTATCGGTACAAGGTTTAGGGATGAAAACGCTGAAAGTATTATGTTTGCAGAAGAACTGAAACGAACGGACATGCAGGGACAGTTTTTCAAAATCAATTATAAAGGCACTTTCGGTACCTTAGATAAGGCTGACATGATGAAATATTTTGATATAGATGAAAATAATTATCTGTTGGCAATGGGCGATCCGTCTGCTACGACTTATGAAAATTATAGCAAATGGATTACGAAGGATTCGATAATTATATCTATTGACCTTTACGATGCTGAAAAGAATTTTGTCAGAAATATCAGTCCTGCAACTGCCATCATGGCAGTCGGACCTGATGGAGAATTTCTTACATGTTCCCTAATACAGGGATATAGATGCTGTATTTATTTTTCAAAACAGAATAACCTTTTTAAAGCCACGGATGATAAAAGTTCAAGTTCACGTTACATATATTTTAAACCTCAATATGCGTGGCTTGAGGATAAAAGTGTTGCCGATGGGCTTATAGGTTCAAATCAAAGTGAAAGCAGTGATGACAGCAAAGAGGAAGAATTTAATTATGAGTATAAACAGTATCCGGAGCTTAAAGGCACACCGCGCTATATGACAAACAACATTTTAAGTGTCAATGAGTTTATATCTCCGGATAATACATACTATCAGGTAGGACGCAAAGATGGTGAGATTGACCCTTGCGTTATGAATAAAATTGAGAATGTTGCAGATTATTCAGAAAATGTTCTCACAGTGTCCTCAGGAGTTACAAGAAGGACTGTTCTGACTGCTGATGGAACTCTCTACGGTGTTTCAAGTGATTATGAAATGAAAAAACTTGCAAGTGATGTCAAACAGGCCGGAATGGGGCATTATCTGACAAACAAAGGTGAGGTAAAAGAAATCAATAGTGGAAAAACAATAGCCGCTGATTGTAAGGCTTTTGCCGAGCACCGCTATGGCAGAGTAATTGGTGTATTGAAAAATGACGGCAGTTTCTCTATGGGTTATACTTATCTTGGCGAGCAGAAATATTATGAAAAGGGTCTTGTATATGCAAAAAAGGATAATGTTACAACAATTGTTCCAGGTGGTATCTGCACTAAAGACAAAACATTCTACCGCTGGGTAGAGGATGTCAGAATTGGCGGTTACACGATGGATCCTGCAACCGGTTCATTTTCACAGTCATATACTCTGGAACTTAAACTTAATCTTGTAACTAAAAATGCCGTGCGTGTTTTTCCTTATGAGTATTATACAAGACAATATGATGCATATAGTTCACAAACAGGAACTACTGAAGTTGCAAAGACTGGTTTTGTTGAAAATGCCGACGGACGTATGTGGGCATTCGGACTGCAGGATACTGAAAGTATGGGAACTATGACTAAAAATGGCACAAAGTCTCTTATAAGACGTATATTCCCTATATATCAGAGCACAAAATCTCCGGGATTTGACAATGGAAACTTTGTAGGAATGGTTCCGGAAGAAAGCAATGATGTATCAATGCTTATCAATAATCATTGTTCAGACAACAGACCTAATGTACTTAAGAGTAAGACGGATTACCTTACTGATGTTCCGGGCGGTTACAGGGCACTGGATGGTTATGCGTATTCTTTTGATAATGATGTAGACGCTGGTTCGCCTATAAGAAGCTTTAAAAAGAAAGCAACTTCATTCCATTATCTTAATGACAGCAGCGAGATATTTAAGGCAATCAATACTACAACAGGGACAGGCACTATTGCCAATCTGTATCTGCTGCCAAATGTTGCGAGAAGTTCTTACAGAATGGACAATAAGAGTGGAAACACTATTTTGCTTGAACGTACCGACGGTTCTATGTGGATGACGGAAATTTATCCTGTGGCATCTGCAGCCGCTACAGTAGTTAAACTTGGTGGCTGGGAGTGTTCAAATGCAATACAGATTACAAAAGACACCACAAAGAAAACATCTACAGTAGATTATGTTGACCTCGTAAGCAGAAACGTGCTTGAGAAGAATTTCCCGGCAATGAAAAAAGGTACACCGGTTGAAACTGATGCAGCTAAGTATATCACATCAAAGTATTATTCTCAGATTACACCAGGAAAGGCAGACCAGCTTTCAAGAGAGGGTAAAACTTTCCTGCTGCTCGTAACTAAGACCGACTGCAGTTATTCAAAGAAAATGAAGAAGACTATAAAAACAGCTATAGAAAAGCAAAAAGTTCCTATTTATGGCTGCGTTAATAACTATTCATCTTTAGAGTTTGTTTGGGATTACACAAAATTAGATTCACTTACTACACCTTACTTTGTTCTGGTAAACGGTGATAAGAGTGTAAAGGTTTATAATAATGTTATTACACAGAAGAAAGTCACTACAATACTTAAAGCTGCAAAGAAAATCGGTGTTGCAAATGATAAGCTTTCGTCTGCAAGTGCCGAAGTACAGTCAAAATATCCCAGTGATAAGATTTCGGTTGACAGTTATGAATGGGGTGTTCTCAAATATATAAATCAGAAACGATTTGCGAACAGGCTGTCGTTGCTTACTATGCCTGATGCATTACAAAATGCATGCAATATACGTGAGAAAGAGATAGTGTTGTCGTATGATCATACCCGTCCTAACGGTGAAAAACCATATACTACAATTTCGGATTCATTTGAGCATAAATATGCTGCTGAAAACATAGCAAGCGGACAGCATTCTTCGACCCAGGTTGTGACTGACTGGATGAATTCCGAGGGGCATCGGGCAAACATACTAAATGACAAATTTGGGTATATGGGAGTTGGATATATGAATACAAATCCGCCGTACTGGGTACAGATGTTTACAGATTGTGCAGGTTACAAATCAGTGACAACGAGCACAGGTTCCATGAAATTTAAGAGTTTGGCGGCTATGCAGAAAGAATATCTTATCTGTGTAGATAATAATAACGTAGAATCATACATGCCTTTGGATACAAGCATTATGAGCAAAAAAGGAAATAAATACACACTTAAGCTTTATGGTAAAAACGTTACATTGACTGTATCAAAATAAATAACTAAGCATGGTAAATATTAAAGTTCTCTAAACGTCGCGCAGTAATTTGACAAAACAGCTATAATTTAATAAAATACCCATAGTTATTATTGTATAAAAATTTATGGAGGTAAATATGTTTCAAAATTTATATCCCAGTGAGGATTGTGACTCGGCGTACCAAATAGACTATGAAGGCTTTTATGATAAGGGTTATCGAGGAATACTCTTTGATGTTGACAATACTTTGGTTGAGCATGACCAGCCGGTTACACTGCCAGCTATTGAATTGTTTGAAAATCTCAAAGAGATAGGTTTTAAAACATGTATTATATCTAACAATAAAGATTACAGGGTAAAACCTCTTGCAGATGCACTAGAATCTGAGTATGTATATAAGGCAGGAAAGCCTTCAAAGGCAGGCTATGAGAAGGGGATGGAGATTATGGGCACAACCCGTGAAAATACTCTTTTTATAGGGGATCAGATATTTACGGATATTTGGGGAGCCAACAAGGCAGGCATACATTCAATACTCGTAAAGCCGATTGCAAAGCATGAGGAAATTCAGATTATACTTAAACGTAAATTGGAAAAAATTGTGCTGGGAGAGTACAATAAAGCAAAAAGCAGAGCTTAGAACATAAAAAATAAAAGAACAGACTTAGATTTGAGAATGTTAAGTATGTTCTTTTATTTTATGTTTTTAAGTTGAATGAATGTTATTATTTGATATGCTTTAATTCAGATATGCCTCCTAGATGATTGAAAAATCTGTGAATTTCACTTGGAATAAGTTGAATAGTTCTGCAGTCATTACATTCATGCCAAGTTAATTTTTGTTCAGAACGATATGCTTGTATTTCTTTTAGAGAAGAAAAGGCTGGAAAGAGATTTTGAGAAGATTGTGAATATTCAAGTAACAATAAATCAGCTTCTCTAAAATTTTTATATCTTAAAATAGACATATTTTTTAAGTAGAATTGACAAATGCTACAATCAGAAAAATCCACAATACAATTTTTGTATGTAATACCAGTTAAACCATATTGATGTAGAAGTTGTATAAGAGTTCGGTTTCGCAATGTGTTTGATGGGATAAACATAGATTCACCCCTTTGACCTGACCAATTGCCACGTTTTGTTTTTTGACTAGGTGTACAATTATACCTTTCGGTATATGTTGAGTAAAGTATGATACTTATAATAACTAATTCCATTTGTTTTTCCTCCTTGTAGTATCTAGTTGTTTATTCTCTTTTTGAAAGTTGAGAAAATAAAAAAAACTTCAATGTACTTGAAGTTCTTAAAATGATTATGAAAGTTTTAAATTTCATTTTTAGTAAAAAGAAAATAGAGGGAATGAATATAAAAAATTAATTTAGAAGAGATTAGTTAAAAAATGTAGAAAAGAAAGGTGTGTTATTGATTACATGGAGAAAAAATATAAAATTTAAGGTATTGTATCAAAGTTTAGTAAAAGACATGAACAAGAGTTATATAAAAAATTGTTTTATAAATATACGTGAACATAAAAAAGTTTGTAATAACGTAAAACAGGTCTATAATATATAAATATTAAAACGTTTTGATTGATGAAAATTATTTAGATTATTCTGTTTTTTTGTTATAAATTGTTGACTTTATTGTTTGAGAGTACATATAAGAAAAGAGAAATATAAAACGAAATCAAAGGAGGAAAAAATGGCAAAATATTTAAGCTTGGTCTTTAGTTTGGGATGACTCTCCATTATTTAGTGAAGAGTTTAAGTTTGTGCTTAATGGTTATGTATGTAAAGAAGAATCTTCTATAACAAAAGAAGATGAAACTGGTGGAGAAAAAATCTTATAGACGAACAAAAGGATACAATAATTAAAAATATAGAATAATATGATGAGTATGATACTCAATGGCTTAGTAAATTGACATATATGTAAGCTTTATGGAATTGAAGCAAGAGTTGATATATTAGGAAGCAGTAATGTTATTTCTAAAGAAAGTATTGCAATATCTAAAAAAGAAAACTATTAGATAAAAAGAAAAATGGAGTATATATAAAAAATGTTTGTAACATTTTTTGCAGTGAAATTTTAGTATTTGCGTATAAACAAAACCTATCAATAGACATTACAATTTAAATAAAATTGCAATGTCTATTGATAGGTTTTGCAAAGTTATATGTTGAAGAAGAAGATTCGCTTTCACTAAGATTAACAGCAATACACAGAATTTATGGTTATACAGTTTTTAATGTATTATAGATTGATTTAAATTATAGTGATAATAACAGTTGTGTTTGTCGGTCTACCAAAAGGCATACACAGCAGAAAGTTAGGTTATATTTGTTTTGTGTATGAAAAAACTTTTTTTTCAGGTATATGTAATTTTTCATACACTTCTTTATATTCTGAAACAGAATAATCATTTATATAATTCTTTTCATAGTTGGTAGTACATCCGTTATTTATGAGAAAATCAACCGCCTTATTGTAGGCTATTGCAGCATGTTCTATTTTATCGTATTTACCGATCAGTACATAACCGTTGATATGAATTTTTGAGTTATAACATATTGTACCGTTTGTGACTTCTATGGTGACACCTTGATAAGGGTTTATTATTTCGATATTTGCATATCTGAAATCATTTGTGTCACCGTTGACAAATCTGAAATCTATACCTTTTCTTGCAAAATTTCTTATACCATATCTTGAAGCTATGTTAGTCTGCATGCCATATTCTGCAACAAATAAATGAGTGCCACGTCTCATTATTGAATGCTTGGAGTAATAAAAAAGGTCATCAACATCAAAGGTCAACACATCATTTTTTGAAAGATAATAGTTGAAAAAATTGTTGCGCATATATATCGGTGTTTTTATATATATACCATTATTTTTAAAGTTAATCAAAGTTATCCATTTTTTGAAATCAAGTTTTTTGCATACCTTAGCTGAAAAATCATCAGGAAGATAGGAATTTTCGCTTCTGACAATATTTATTGCTTCGTTATATACGGTATTGGCATCTTTTTCATTATCAAAACTGCCGAGACTGATATGCTTTGAGCGAAAAGTTATCGATGTTCTGTAATATGTACTTCCATCTTTCTTCTGTGCTTTAAAAACACCGGGTAAATTTTTCATTTGTTTATTTCTCCTTAGCTTGAAGATTATAAGAAAAATAGATTATCTTTATTAAGTTTAACATTTGAAAATTAAAAACTCAATATAAAATTAGACGATATTTTTTCATTTGTTGTATAAAATATTACGAAAATGTGAATAATTTTACAAAAGTATTCATAGAATGTAGTATGAAAAAATGTTTATTTTTTCGTGCTCAAAGTTTGTGTATATGCAAACTTACAATATGCAGTTTGCTGCATAAGAATGGAGATTATTATGTGTAAAAAGAAAACCGTGAGTATGTTGATTGTTAGCAGTATGGTGGCAGGTATGGCAAATAAGTCTGTTTGCTTTTCGGAGACAATAAATGAAAAAAATATTGTTATTATGTCCGAAAACGAATATAACATAAAAAACAGAGCTAATGTTAAGAAAATATCAATGCTAAAAAAGCTGCATGTTGAGAGGATGAAAAAATATAGAATTATGCAGATAAAAAAAGCTTGCGGCGTAAAGGTTAGTGCAAGCGATAGAATAATTCTCGAGAGAATCGTTGAAGCGGAAGCAGGTGGTGAAAATCACAAGGGAAAAGTGCTTGTAGCAAATGTTGTTTTAAACAGGGTAAAGAACAAAGCATTTCCATCTACTGTCAAGGGTGTTGTTTTTTCGCACCGGGGCAGGACGTATCAGTTTTCGCCGATTATGGACGGAAGATATTATACGGTAGATGTGTCTAAAGATACTAAAAGTGCAGTGTCGGATGCATTGAAAGGTATTGATTATTCTGATGGAGCATTGTATTTTATGGAAAGAGCATTGGCGGACAGCAGCAATGTTTCATGGTTTGACAGAAGTCTTACAAGACTATTCAAATATCATTGTCATGAGTTTTATAAGTAGTGAGCATACAAATTAAATTCCTCAAGTACATTCTTGCAATAACTTTACTCATAATGTATAATATGGTATTAAAAGACAAAAAGATAATTATTTAATGACTGTACTATAAAAATATGGTGCGGCGGAATGGAGGAAATAATGGAACTTATGTATCAGAGCACTCGAAGCGAGGGAACAAAGGTTACTGCATCTCAGGCTATTTTGAAGGGTCTTGCAGATGATGGAGGTCTTTTTGTACCTGTCAGTATCCCAAAACTTGATATTTCTTTAGAGGAAATTTCCAAAATGACATATCAGGAGACAGCATATGAAGTTATGAAACTGTTTTTCACAGACTTTACCGAAGCTGAATTAAAGACTTGCATTGAGAGAGCATATGATTCAAAGTTTGACACAAAAGAGATTGCTCCGCTTGTGAAAAAATCAGATGCATATTATCTTGAGTTATTCCATGGTGCAACAATTGCTTTTAAAGATATGGCTCTTTCTATACTGCCTCACCTTCTTACTACATCAGCGAAGAAAAACAATATCAAGAATGAAATCGTTATTCTTACTGCAACTTCAGGAGATACAGGAAAGGCTGCACTTGCAGGATTTGCAGATGTTGAGGGAACAAGTATCATTGTATTTTATCCTAAAAACGGTGTAAGTAAAATTCAGGAACGCCAGATGGTTACACAGAAGGGTGCAAACACAAAAGTTGTCGGCATTACAGGAAATTTTGATGATGCACAGAGTGGTGTTAAGGCTATGTTTAACAATAAAGAACTTGCAAAAGTTATGGATGAGCATGGATATCAGTTCTCATCTGCCAACTCAATTAACATCGGTCGTCTTGTACCACAGGTTGTTTATTATGTCTATTCATATACAAGACTTCTCGCAAATGGAGATATTAAAGCAGGAGAGAAAGTAAACTTTGTAGTACCTACAGGAAACTTCGGAAATATCCTTGCAGCTTTCTATGCTAAAAATATGGGTGTTCCGGTTGGTAAACTTATTTGTGCTTCAAATGAAAATAAGGTTCTTTACGATTTCTTTGAGACAGGTGTTTACGACAGAAATCGTGAGTTTATCCTTACTTCATCACCATCTATGGATATTCTCATTTCAAGCAATCTTGAAAGACTTATCTTCAGAATAGCCGGAGATGATGCTAAAAAAACAGCAGAGATGATGGACGCACTTAAAACAACTGGCAAATATACTATTACAGACGATATGAAAGCAAAACTTGCTGATTTCACAGGGGGATGGGCAAGTGAGGAGGACACAGCCAAAGAGATAAAGAGAGTTTACGATGAGACAGGTTATGTTATGGATACTCATACGGCAGTTGCTTCTTCTGTATATCATACATATAAAGAGAATACAAACGACGATACAAAGACTATTATCGCATCGACAGCAAGTCCATACAAATTTGGTACAAGCGTAATGAGTGCCATCGATAAGAAGTATGAGGGCATGGATGATTTTGCTCTTATCGATGAACTCTGCAAAACATCAGGAGTTAAGATCCCAAATGCTGTTGAAGAGATACGCACAGCACCTGTTCTTCACGATACGGTTTGTGAAACAGAGGATATGCAGAAGACAGTTGAGAAAATTCTCGGATTATAAAGTTTAAAAATATAATTCTTTGAAAACAATACTTGCAAACTAAAAATTATTATGATATAGTAGGTATGTTGTGTGCATTGTCACATGACATACCTATTAAATTATTAATCACATATGCGGATTTCGTATCGGTGCCTTGACATAGTAACGCCATGTCAAAGGTCTTATGTTTGGAAGCATATGGAAGAAGAAAAACCATGGAGGTACAATTATGAGCGTTATTTCAATGAAACAGTTACTTGAAGCAGGTGTTCACTTTGGACATCAGACAAGAAGATGGAACCCTAAAATGGCTGAGTACATCTACACAGAGCGTAATGGTATTTATATCATTGACTTACAGAAATCTGTAGGTAAAGTAGATGAAGCTTACAATGCAGTTAAAGATATCGTTGCAAACGGTGGTTCTATCCTTTTTGTAGGAACAAAGAAACAGGCACAGGATTCTATCAAGACAGAAGCTGAGCGTTGCGGAATGTATTTCGTAAACGAGAGATGGCTTGGTGGTATGCTTACAAACTTCAAGACAATCCAGACTCGTATCAAGAGATTAAAAGAAATCGAGACAATGTCTGAAGATGGTACATTTGATGTTCTTCCTAAGAAGGAAGTTATCCTTATCAAAAAAGAGTGGGAGAAACTTGAGAAGAACCTTGGCGGTATCAAAGATATGAAGAAACTCCCAGATGCTATCTTTGTTGTAGATCCAAAGAAAGAAAGAATCTGTATTCAGGAAGCACATACACTTGGTATTCCTCTTATCGGTATCGCAGATACAAACTGTGATCCTGAAGAACTTGACTATGTTATCCCAGGTAACGATGATGCTATCAGAGCCGTTAAACTTATCGTTTCTAAGATGGCTGATGCTGTTATCGAAGCAAACCAGGGTGAGTCTATGGCAGAAGAAGCAGCTGAGGAAGCTGACGCATAATCAATTTTAAATAGGAGGATTCTAAAATGGCAATTACAGCTAAACAGGTTAAAGAGTTAAGAGAAATGACTGGTGCCGGAATGATGGATTGTAAGAAAGCACTTGGTCAGACTGATGGTGATATGGACAAGGCAGTAGAATGGCTTAGAGAGAATGGTCTTGCTAAGGCTGCTAAAAAGTCTGGTCGTATCGCTGCAGAAGGTATCGTTGCAGTTGATGTTTCAGAAGACGGAAAGACAGCTTCTATCGTAGAAGTAAACTCTGAGACAGACTTCGTTGCTAAGAACGAGAAATTCCAGGATTATGTTGCAGAAGTTGCAGCTCAGGCTAAGACAACAACAGCAGCAGACATCGACGCTTTCCTTGCTGAGCCTTGGGCACTTGATACAAGTGTAACAGTAGATGAGAAGCTTAAAGCTATGATCGCTGTTATCGGTGAGAACATGAACATTCGTCGTTTCGCTAAGATTGAGACAGAAGGAACAGTTGTTTCTTATATCCATGCAGGCGGAAAGATTGGTGTTTTAGTTGAAGCTGACACTGACAATGCAAGTGATGCAGTCAAAGAGTGCTTAAAGAATGTAGCTATGCAGATTGCTGCATTAAATCCAAAGTATCTTTCATCAGATGATGTAGATGCTGAGTATAAAGAGCATGAGAAAGAAATTCTTCTTGCGCAGGCTAAGAACGATCCTAAGAATGCTAACAAGCCTGACGAAATCATTGAGAAAATGATTACAGGACGTCTTAACAAAGAGCTTAAAGAGGTTTGCCTTCTTGAGCAGGAATATGTTAAAGCAGAAAATAAAGAAAATGTTAAAAAGTATGTAGAGAGCGTTGCTAAGGCTGAGGGCGTAAGCATCAACCTTAAGAGTTTTGTTCGTTTTGAGACTGGTGAGGGTCTTGAGAAGAAAGAAGAAGACTTCGCAGCAGAAGTTGCAGCTCAGATGGGTAACTAATCTCATATTTTAATATAATTTTTGAAAAATCAAACCCTATAGGTATTGGTAACTTCTGATACTTATAGGGTTCTTTCTTAATTTGTTTAATAAATGGCATAATAAAAAGAATTGGAAATAATCGTTCCGGAAAATGGGTTATTTCTGTTAATTTTAATGATTTATAGAGTACATCTTAGACCATCAGAAATTTAAATATAAACGAGGACAAGAATGAATACAACAGCTTTTAAGAACTATCAAAATGAAATAGTAAAACTCAGGCGATATTTTCATGCACACCCGGAACCCAGCCTAAAAGAATATTCAACGGCTGACTATATTGAAAAATATCTAAATGAAAACGGTATTGTGACAAAAAGGGTAGGAGAGTGCGGCATTACTGCTGTGTTATACTCTGACAATCCGGATGCAAAAGTTGTAGCAGTGCGTGCTGAAATGGATGCGATAGCTGTTAAAGAGGAAAATGAAATCGAATACAAAAGTCTGAATAATGGAGTATCACATGCTTGTGGACATGATGCTATAATGGCGTGCACACTTGTACTTGCAAAAATATGCAATGAAAATAAATCCGAATTAAAGAATACAATAAAATTCATTTTTCAGCCCGCAGAAGAAAATGGAGAGGGAACAGATATAATGCTTAACGGTGGTGTTATGAAATCGCCTGATGTAGATTACTTTATAATGTTTCATTTTGTAAATGATGCCCCATATGGAATGGAAGTGCAATATGGCTCAGCATCAGCAGCAATAGGGAAAATGGAAGTAACTATAAAAGGTAAATCTGCACATTGGTGTAACTCAGACAAAGGCACTGATGCGATTGTGGCATCAAGTGAATTTATATTAAAATTAAACGAACTAAACAGCACATACACATCAGACCTGCCATTTATAACGGGGATAGGAACGATAAACGGCGGTTCAGCCAAAAATGTTATCGCATCAGATGTTTATATGGAGGGAACACTCAGAGCGGCAAAACCCGAAGATTATCACAAATTATACAATATTATCTTTGACATTGCATCACAGATTGAAGAAAAATATAATGTAAAAATAGAAATGGATATAACAAAAGAGCCGATACCACCTATAATAAATGATAAATATCTTGTAGACACCGTGCTGGAATGTGGCAGTAAAATTTGGGATAAAAACTGCCGGTTAGTAGACAAACACTTTTTATCCGGTGACAGTGCAGCGTATTATTTTGATTATGCAAAAGGACTTTTTATTGTATTTACGGCAGAAATCGAAAAAGAAACAAATTATCCTATACATAATGGGAAATTTAACATGAATGAAAGCAGATATTATGACATAATAAAAACACTTTATTCTCTGATTGAAAAAATAAAATAAAAAATTGACCTTTTTTCATTTTCACTTGTATATATAGTGAAAGGAGGCATTATATGAAGTCAAAAATGAGTGCTCATGAATTTGAAATAATGTACGATAAATACAAAAATTTGATGAATAAAGTATTTAATTATTTTTCTTACAGTTTTGAAATAGAAAATGACAACGGCAGTTCAGAAAATATAGAAATGACAACTAAAAATATTTCTTTTTCAAAAAATGCACCAAAAACGGACTGTAGATTTAACTCGGTAAAAGAAATAGGAGACAGGATAGGCATCAAACTTTTAGAGTCAGAAAACAGATATAAATATGATGGCTGTATTCAATACACTGCAGAAAAAGACGAATATGGTAATCTTATCGGAGCACTCATATCTGATGATATGTATTCTGTAGGAGACTTAAAAAATATATCTGTAAATAAAGGAACTGTCAGCGGTGAAACAGATTTATTAAACTATAAGACAACAGAACTGTATAAATCACCGATAATGATGCAGATTTCAATAAGAAATGATACAGAAAATTCAACAGATAAATATACAGGCGAAGAATTAAGTTTTGCGTCAAAAAATACACAGATAGACCTCACAGGCAAATCAGGAAAAAAGCATAATGCAGAAGTCTACAATATAAAAAATCTTAAAATAAAAGCTGTATTATTTGATGACAAAACAGATGGTCCGACCGGCTGGGGATACGACAACACACAGATAAAAGTAACAATTGCAGTATTTGTATATAACGATGTTGAATATATATATTCAGGCGGAGTAAACCATGAAACCATGAAAAAATTCTTAGACAGCCTTAGTTAAAAACGAAAACTACAAATTGTATATTTGATAAGAAAAAAATGGCTAAAACTGATAACTATAAGTAATAAACATCAATATAAAACAATCATAAAACTATGACTGCTAATACAGAATATTGTTTGTATAAAAAAATTATCAGAAAAAATATCATAGCAACAACTATAGACTGACCGTCAAAATAATAACCACAGACTTATAATTATAAACTAACAACTATCATTACACAGAAAAAACAGATATAGTATTTTCAGCGAATAACGTTAGAACATCGTCAGTACTTAAGGTGTGTATTTGACACCTTTATGTACTGCTACGATGTTCTTCGAGGCGAGAGCCGTTTCTGAGTCGGAAATACTATATCCGTTTTTTCGTCAAGTAAATAGGTTACCCCAAAATTCTATTTAAGAGATAAACCCTGTTGAATGGAAAGCTGAAATAATAACCATCCGCAAAATCATCAATATAAGATATGATTTCTTTTGCAAGTTCAACGGCGACTTTTTCACCTTCTTCTTTTGAACCGTTTTCAGGATAACGCTCAACAATTTCATCAGTAACATTTATCCCTGCAATCTCATTTTTCATGAAAAGAGCATTTCTGCGGCTTATAAGCGGCATTATTCCGGCGAAGATACATGCTCCGGTTTCTTCCTTTATTTTTCTTAGCCGTTTGGCTTCTTCCTTGGAAAAGACAGGCTGCGTAAGGAAAAAGTTTGCACCTGCTTCAATTTTTCTTTTAGTGGTATTTATCACTGAATCAAGATTTATAAGGTTTTGGTTTATTGCTCCACCGTAATTCAAAGGATTGTCATTAAATACTTCTTTGTTCATTTCCTGAGCAATCTTCATAAGTCCCACCGAGCTAAAATTAAATACCGATTTAACAAGATTTCTTGCTGATGCGGGTACCGGGTCGCCTGTAATAATAAGGAAATTTTTTATATCATTTATTTTTGCACCCATAAACATCGCTCTCATGGCAAATGCATTTTTGTCACGGCAGCATACATGCGGCATTACTTCAATACCTGTTTCTCTGTAAACTTTTGCAGCCATTAATACGGAGTCAACTCTTGTTCTTCCGGATGGTGAATCCGGGAATGTCAAAACATCTACGCCTGCATTTTTGAGATAATGAGCTGATTCGAGAAGTTTTTCATCGTCTGTATTAAATGGTGGAATTAGTTCAACGGCAATAAATTTTTTTTCTTTCTTTCTGCCTGTTTCATCGTATAAAAATCCGCAATTTACAGGATTTTTAGCCGTGGCGGCAATAGATTTTTCTATGTGTTTTTCAGATTTTATATCCATACCGGTTATTTCAGATAAACAAGATATAAATTCCGGTGATGTTCCACAGCAGCCACCGATTATATCCGCACCGAGAGAGAGCAGTTCTCTGGTTTTTTCGGCAAAATATTCAGGACGGCTGTTAAATTCCATTCGGTTTCTTGTAAGAACAGGATAACCGGCATTAGGCACAGCGATAAGCGTTTTATCTGCCGGAAGCTCAATTTTTTCAAGGATATTATACATATGATAAGGGCCTATTCCGCAATTTAAACCTACGGCATCTACACCTTCGACCTCACAAGCTTCTCTTATGAGATTTTTTGCGCTGAGTCCGGAAGCACTGTATCCAAGCTGATTTACCGAAAATGATACCATAATATAAAGACCAAGTTCTTTTTTGATTTTTGGTATTACATTAGACAGTATTTCCATGCTCATAAAAGTTTCAAACTGTATTATTTCTATTCCCTCGTCGGCAAAAGTTTTTGCTATGTCATAAAATTCATTTTCAATTGTTTCGCTTGAGAAACCTGACGCAGTTGAGATAGGTCCTATATCACCTACTATAAATGCATCTTTGCATCCGGCAAGTTTAATTGCTATTCTTGCAAGAGAAACAGCTTCTTGTATGTTCTCTCTTACAAAAGAAAAATCTTTCTGCATAGACATGGTGTTTGCTGCAAAAGTATTTGTTCGTATAAGTTTTGCACCTGCTTCAAGATAAGAAGAGTGTATTTTTGTAACTCTGTCTTTGTGATAGATATTTGCATATTCAGGGGCCTCACTTGTATGGTATTTTTCTGCATAATATGTTCCAAATGAACCATCTGCCAGAATGTTATGTGTTCTAATATAATCTTTAAAATTCATCAGTTCCTCATTTCTGCCCATATTTTTTGTGCATATAGTAATTTGTGTCTTATTTTTTTAGATAAGACAAATCAAATTATACATTTTTTTAGGCATAAAAACAAGTTTTTGAATTTTACAATAAATTTTCAATGACAAATTAAAACATTTGTGATAAAATTTATACTGTTTATAGTGATTTTGTAAAAAATATACACAAGAATGTTACAAAACACATGATAATAAGAGTGCCGTAATGGCAGAATGGAGGCAATAATGGATTACAAGAACGCTGGAGTTGACATCGAAGCTGGCTACAAAGCTGTTGAACTGATGAAAAAACACATTGCAAGTACTATGAGAGATGAGGTACTTACAGATATAGGTGGTTTTTCTGGTGCATTTTCTATGGAGGCATTTAAAAACATGGAGCAGCCTACACTGGTATCAGGAACAGATGGTGTTGGTACAAAACTCAAGGTAGCTTTTGAGATGGATAAACACGATTCAGTTGGTATTGATTGTGTTGCAATGTGTGTAAATGACATTGCATGTGCAGGTGGTGAACCATTATTTTTCTTAGACTACATAGCATGTGGAAAAAACGAACCTGAGAAGATTGCGTCTATCGTAAGCGGTGTTGCAGAGGGATGCAGACAGTCAAATGCTGCACTTATCGGTGGCGAAACAGCTGAGATGCCAGGATTTTATCCTGTAGATGAGTATGATCTTGCCGGATTTGCAGTAGGTGTTGTTGACCGCAAGAATATGATTACAGGCAAGACTATCAAAGAGGGTGATGTCCTTGTGGGTATAGCATCTTCAGGTATTCACAGCAACGGATATTCTCTTGTCAGAAAAGTATTTCCTATGAAGAAAGAAAATCTTAATGTAAGTTATGAATCACTTGGTGGAAAAACTCTTGGTGAGACTTTACTTACACCGACTATTATCTATGTAAAAGCACTTCGTTCTGTAAAAGAGGGCGGCGTTACTATAAAAGGATGCAGTCATATTACAGGTGGTGGATTCTATGAGAATATTCCTCGCATGCTTCACGATGGAGTTCGAGCTCAGATTAAGGCAGACAGTTACGAGATTCCTCCTATTTTTGATATGCTTGCAAAAGATGGCGATATTGCCAAAGAAATGATGTACAATACATACAATATGGGTATTGGCATGATGCTTGCGGTTGATGCGGCAGATGCAGATAAGACTGTTGAGCTTGTAAACAAATCAGGTCAGAGAGCATTTATCGTTGGTGAAATCATCAAAGGTGAAAAGGGTGTTACATTAGTTTAATAATTAGCCAGATAAAAGAAACTAAAAGCGGATAAGGTTATATCCGCTTAATGCTTTATGAGGAGGTTTCGTACATGAGCGGACAGAAACAAAAGATTGCTATATGTGTTTCAGGTGGTGGAACAAATCTTCAAGCTATCATAGACAAGGTAAATGATGGCACTATCAGAAATACCGAAATTTCAATAGTAATCAGTAATAAGCCCGATGCATATGCTTTAGAGCGTGCAAAAAAAGCCGGTATAGATGCTGTATGTATCAGTCCTAAAGGATTTGAAAACAGGGATGATTTTGCAAATGCCATGGTTGAAACATTGAAAAAACATGATATTGATCTTGTCGTCCTTGCAGGTTATCTTGTAATTGTACCTGTCAAGATGATACATGAGTACAGAAACAGAATTATAAATATACATCCGTCACTTATTCCAGCACATTGCGGAATGGGATATTACGGGCTTAAAGTACATGAAAGCGTACTCGCTACCGGAAACAAGGTGACAGGCGCTACAGTTCATTTTGTTGATGAAGAGGCCGACCATGGTCCTATCATCTTACAGAAAGCTGTAAAGGTGCATGAGAATGACACACCTGAAATTTTACAGAAGCGTGTTATGGAAGAAGCAGAATGGAATATTTTACCTGAAGCTATTGATTTGATTGGTGCCGGAAAAGTTAAAGTAATTGACGGCATTGCACATGTTGAAGAGTAGAGGGGAAGAATGGAGGATTAATATGAAAGTTCTTATAGTAGGTAGCGGTGGACGTGAACATGCTATAGCATGGAGTGTATCGCAGAGTAAAAAGGTTGACAAGATTTATTGTGCACCCGGCAACGGTGGTATCTCGCAGATTGCTGAGTGCGTTGACATCTCAGCAATGGAATTTGACAAACTTGCCGATTTTGCCATAGACAATGAAATCGACCTTACAATTATCGGAATGGATGATCCGTTAGTAGGTGGAATTGTAGATGTTTTTGAAGAAAGAGGACTTCGCGTATTCGGACCTCGCAAAAATGCAGCCATTATCGAAGGTTCCAAAAGTTTTTCAAAGGATCTTATGAAGAAATACAATATTCCTACATGTCATTATGAGACATTTAATTCACCGGAAGAAGCACTTTTATATCTTGAGAGTGCAAGCTTTCCGATTGTTTTAAAAGCAGATGGGCTTGCTCTCGGAAAGGGTGTGCTTATCTGCAATACACTTGAAGAGGCTGAAGCGGGTGTTACAACACTTATGCTTGATAAACAGTTTGGTGATGCCGGAAATACAATTGTTATCGAAGATTTTATGACCGGACGTGAGGCTTCTGTTCTTTGTTTCTGTGACGGAACTCATATTAAACCTATGACAAGTGCCCAGGATCACAAACGTGCAAAAGATGGTGACCAAGGCTTAAATACCGGAGGTATGGGAACATTTTCTCCAAGTCCGTTCTATACTGATGAGGTAAAAGAGTTCTGTGAAAAATATATTTATCAACCTACAATGGATGCTATGAAAGCTGAGGGCAGAGATTTTACAGGTATTTTATTTGTAGGTCTTATGCTTACAGATGATGGTCCAAAAGTTCTGGAATATAATGCAAGATTTGGTGACCCAGAGGCACAGGTAGTTCTTCCACGCATGGAGAATGATATAATTGATGTTATAGATGCTTGTATAGACGGCAGACTTGACCAGATAGACCTTTCATTTGAAGACAATGCTGCGGTATGTGTTGTTCTTGCATCTGACGGATATCCGGAGCACTATGAAAAAGGAAAACTCATTAAAGGTCTTGAAAACTTTGAAGGAAAAGATAAAGAAGGTTACTACGCATTCCATGCAGGTACGAAGAAAACAGACGAGGGTATCGTTACAAATGGTGGTCGTGTTATCGGAATAACTGCAAAAGGAAAAACACTTAAAGAAGCTAGAGCAAACGCTTACAAAGCTACCGAGTGGATTGATTTTGACAACAAATATATGCGTCACGATATTGGAAAAGCAATAGACGAGGCATAATTTTAAATAATATATTAAAAACAAGGAGGACATTTGAATGTATTCATTTAGTGAAGTTCAGAATTATGATCCGGACCTGGCAAAAGCTATGGCGGATGAGACCCAGAGACAGAGAGACAACATTGAGCTTATTGCATCAGAAAACCTTGTAAGTAAAGCTGTTATGGCAGCGATGGGAAGCACACTTACAAATAAGTATGCGGAAGGATATCCGGGAAAAAGATATTATGGCGGATGTGAGCATGTAGACGTCGTTGAAGATCTTGCAAGAGACAGAGCGATGAAACTTTTCGGCTGTACTTATGCAAATGTTCAGCCACATTCAGGTGCTCAGGCAAATATGACAGTATTTTTTGCACTTATGCAGCCTGGAGATACATTTATGGGAATGAATCTCGACCATGGCGGACATCTTACACATGGAAGTCCTGTAAACTTTTCTGGTAAATACTTTAATTGTGTCCCATACGGAGTAAACAGCGACGGATATATAGATTATGATGAAGTTGAGCGTATTGCAAAAGAATGTAAACCTAAACTTATTGTTGCAGGTGCAAGTGCATATGCAAGAAAAATTGATTTTAAGAGATTTAGAGAAATTGCTGATGAAGTAGGCGCATATCTTATGGTTGACATGGCACATATCGCAGGACTTGTTGCTGCTGGCTATCATGAAAGTCCAATTCCATATGCTCATGTTACAACAACTACTACACATAAGACCCTTCGTGGACCTCGCGGTGGCATGATTCTTTCAAGCAAAGAATTTGCAGAAGAGCATAAACTTAACAAAGCTTTATTCCCTGGAATTCAGGGTGGTCCGCTTATGCATGTTATTGCGGCAAAAGCAGTATGTTTTAAAGAGGCTCTCGATCCTGCATTTAAGGAATACGGTAAAAACATTATTGATAATGCCCAGGCACTTGCCAACGGACTTATCAAACGTGGAATAAAGATTGTATCAGGCGGTACAGATAATCATCTTATGCTCGTAGATCTTGCAGACAAGGGACTTACAGGAAAAGAAGTTGAAAAATGGCTTGATGCAGCACATATTACATGTAATAAAAATACAATTCCAAATGATCCTCAGTCACCTTTTGTGACAAGTGGTATCCGTCTTGGAACTGCTGCCGTATCAACAAGAGGTTTTAACACAGACGATATGGATAAAGTTGCTGAAGCTATAGCGCTTATTATTGATGACCATGAGGCTAATACTGAAAAAGCTGCTGCAATTGTAAAGAGCCTTACAGATAAATATCCACTTTATGAGTAATAGAATGTACGTTGCAGAAAGTTTATGACTTATAAGTTACATGGGGGATTCGGTAAAATATAATGCCGAATGCCCCATTATTTACCAAAAAGCATACACAGACACAGATATGGGGAGGATAAGACATGGATGATTTAGAAATGACAGAACTTACTCCAAAACAGGAAAATTATCAGAATCTTGCTGAAACAATTATAAATAAATTTAATGCGAGAGGAATTGAAGGTTACTATTGTATAGACAGAGAAGAGGCAAATGCAAAAGCCAAAAGATTTTTGACACCGGACTGTACTATATCATGGGGCGGTTCTCAGACACTTTCTGAGATTGGTCTTATTGACGATCTCAAAGAATCTGATGATTATATCATTTATGACAGAGCTGAAGCTAAAACATCTGAAGAAAAAAGAGAGCTTTATGGAAAGATAGTCACATCCGACTACTATTTTATGAGTTCAAATGCTGTTACAATGGATGGTGAACTTGTTAATATAGATGGAGCAGGAAACAGGGTTGCCTGTCTTTGTCATGGGCCTGAGAATATTATTCTGATTGTCGGAATGAATAAAGTAGTAAGGAATGTGGATGAAGCTATTTCAAGAGTGAGAAATATTGCAGCACCTCCAAATGCCGTAAGACTTGCAAAGAATACACCATGTTCAAAGATTGGAAGATGTGCTGACTGCCAGTCGGATGATTGTATTTGTTGTCAGACGGTTATTACAAGAAGATCTGCTGTTCCAGGAAGAATAAAAGTAATACTTGTAGGTGAGGAATTAGGATATTAAATATGATTCAAAAAGAATTAATTGATAAATTATATAAAAACAGTATATTATCTGCTAAAGAATTTGATGAATTACTTTCACAGCATGATGACGAAGATTCTGAATATCTCTTTAAACTGGCAAGAAATTTGAGGGAAAAATATTATGGGAAGGATGTTTATATAAGAGGTCTTATAGAATTTAGCAATTACTGCCGCAATGACTGCTATTATTGTGGTATAAGAACAAGTAATAAGAATGTATCACGCTACAGATTGACAGAAGAAGAGATACTTCAATGTGCCGATGAGGGTTATGAACTTGGATTCAGGACTTTTGTGCTTCAAGGTGGCGAGGACATGTCTTTTACTACGGAAAAAATAGCTGAGATTGTAAGAAACATAAAGAATAGACATGATGATTGTGCAGTCACATTATCCGTTGGAGAGAGAGATTATGACACATATAAATATTGGTTTGATGCAGGTGCCGACAGATATCTTTTAAGACATGAAACAGCTACGGATGAACATTACAGAAAACTTCATCCCGAAAACCTTTCGCTTGAGAACAGAAAAAGATGTCTTTTTGATTTAAAGGATATAGGTTATCAGGTAGGTGCCGGATTTATGGTGGGTTCTCCGTATCAGACAACCAAAAATCTGGTAAACGACCTTTTATTTTTAAAAGAACTCAACCCGCATATGATAGGAATAGGTCCTTATATATCACAGCAGGATACTCCGTTTGCGGACATGGAAAACGGTACACTTGAACAGACATTATTTCTCCTCGGTATATTAAGAGTTATGTTTCCAAATGTCTTGCTGCCGTCAACGACAGCTCTTGGAACAATTGCGCCAAACGGCAGGGAACTAGGTCTTAGGGCTGGAGCAAATGTAGTTATGCCAAATTTGTCACCGGTTTCGGTCAGAAAAAAATATCAGCTCTATGATAACAAGATATGTACAGGAGAGGAATCTGCACAGTGTGCGGGATGTCTCAGACGCAGGATAGAATCTGTGGGGTATGAAATGACTGTAAGCAGGGGGGATTTTAAAACATCAAAATAACAGGTATATTGTTTAGAAATGAGGTTAATTATGGAAAAAGGAACAAGAGTAAATGTAGATGTAAACGTAACAAAAATTGTTAAATATGTTTGTCTTGCCGGTGTTGCAATAGTATTTGCAATATTCAGCCATAAGAGTTATACAGCTTTTTTGGCTGACAGAAAGCCTTATACAACGAATAATTGATACAGTGACAAATAAAATCAAGGATAAATTATAATGAGTAAAAGTCTATTTATAGCCGAAAAACCAAGTGTTGCCAAGGAATTTGCCAAGGTACTTAATGTCGGCGGAAATGCATCTAAGGGCTATTTGGAATCTGATAATTACGTTGTAACATGGTGCGTAGGGCACCTTGTCACAATGAGTTATCCGGAAGTATATGATCCAGCACTTAAAAAATGGAGTTTTCAGACACTTCCGTTTATTCCGGAGCATTTTCTTTATGAAATTATTCCGGGAGTCTCAAAGCAGTTTAACACAGTAAAAGGTCTTTTAAACAGAGAGGATGTATCATGTATCTATGTCTGTACCGATTCGGGACGTGAAGGTGAATATATATACAGGCTTGTTGATGATATGGCAGATGTATCTTCAGAAAAAGAAAAAAGACGTGTCTGGATAGATTCGCAGACAGAAGAAGAAATAAAACGAGGGATAAAAGAAGCAAAACTTTTATCAGAATATGACAATCTTTCTTCGGCGGCATATCTTAGAGCAAAGAGTGATTACCTTATGGGAATAAATTTTTCAAGGGTACTTTCATTAAAGTACGGCAGAACAATAATGGATTATCTTAATAACGGTAAATGGTCAGCCGTATCTGTAGGAAGGGTTATGACATGTGTACTTGGAATGGTCGTTAAGCGGGAGCGTGAGATAAGGGACTTTGTAAAAACTCCGTTTTATCGTGTTATTGGAAAATTTGGATATGAAGGTCAGGACTTTGATGGCGAGTGGCGTGCAGTAAAAGGTTCAAAATATTTTGAGTCACATCTTTTATATAAAGAAAATGGCTTTAATAATAAAGAGGATGCTGCAAAGTTAATTGAGGAATTAAAAATAATTCCGCCTTCTGTCAAGGCAGTTGTGTGTAAGGCTGAAAAGAAAAAGGAAAAGAAAAATCCGCCGTTATTATTCAACCTGGCAGAATTACAAAATACCTGTTCCAAGCTTTTTAAAATAAGTCCTGATGAAACATTGAAAATAGTCCAGGAACTTTATGAAAAGAAACTTGTTACATATCCAAGAACCGATGCGAGAGTATTATCTACAGCAGTTGCAAAGGAAATCTTTAAGAACATAGGTGGTCTTAGAAATTATTCAATTGTGAGAGATATAGCTTCCGGTATACTTGAAAGCCAAAGTTACAAAGGAATTGAAAAAACAAAATATGTGAATGATAAACAGATTACAGACCACTATGCAATTATACCGACAGGTCAGGGATTTAACGCATTAAACAACGTAAACCAGACGGCAGCCAGAGTATATGAAGTCATTGTAAGAAGATTTCTGTGTATCTTTTATCCATCGGCAGAGTATCTTAAAATAACGATAGCAGCCGAAAGATTAAATGAACAGTTTTTTTCAAGTTTTAAAATTTTATCAAAAGAGGGGTATCTTGCCATAGCCTCGGCTTCTTTTGCAAAACAAAAATTAAGTGACAGGCAGGCTGACGATAATGAGTCGGAGGATGCACAAACCACTGACAATAAAATTGATGAAAATACAATTGAAAAATTGAAGCAGTTAAAAAAGGGAATGGAGATAGATTTGTTTTCTGCGGAAATAAAAGAAGGAGAAACGTCTCCACCAAAACGCTATAATTCGGGTTCCATGATACTAGCAATGGAAAATGCGGGCCAGCTTATCAATGACGAGGATCTTCGTGCACAGATAAAGGGAAGCGGTATCGGTACAAGTGCTACGAGAGCTGAAATTCTCAGCAAACTTGTAAATATAAAGTATTTGTCATTAAATAAAAAAACACAGATAATCACACCAACACTTCTTGGTGAGATGGTATATGATGTAGTATTTGCATCTATTCATGCACTTTTGAATCCTGAATTGACGGCAAGCTGGGAGCTTGGTCTTACTATGGTTGCAGATGGAAAAATAACTGAGGATGAGTACATGATGAAATTAAACAAATTTATCACATTCCATGTGCAGAATGTAAAAAGCAAAAATTATCAAAATCTTTTTAAACCATATTTTGACAGAGCAGCAGCTAACTATAAAACTTCAAAAACCACAATAAAAAGCAATAAAACAAAGGCACAGGCAAACAAATAAATATAGAAAAGAGGCATTTTTATGTATGAAAATTTAAAAAATAAAAATCTGTTTAATTTTGATGAGACAATTGCGGCTGATATTTTTACTGATATAGATTTTCCATGGGACGTTCTTCCTAAAATAAAGGACTTTATAATAGGGCTTGGAAAATCACTTTCTGAAGAAGATTATGATAAAAAAGGAGACAATATATGGATTGCCAAATCTGCGGATATAGCACCTACGGCAACAATTAACGGTCCATGTATTATCGGAAAAGATACTGAGGTGAGACCGGGAGCATTTATAAGAGGCAATGCGATTGTAGGTGAAAATTGTGTTGTGGGCAATTCGACAGAATTAAAGAATGTAATACTTTTTAATAATGTCCAGGTACCTCATTATAATTATGTCGGCGATTCAATACTTGGTTATAAATCACATATGGGTGCAGGTTCTATAACATCAAATGTTAAATCAGATAAATCCGATGTCGTAATCAAATATGAAGGTGACAAGATTGCCACAGGTCTTAGAAAGATGGGAGCTATCTTAGGCAATTATGTAGAAGTCGGATGCAACAGTGTGTTAAATCCAGGAACTATTATAGGCAGCAATACCAATATATATCCGCTGTCAAGCGTCAGAGGATATATACCTAAGGGAAGTATATACAAAAATCAGGGCAATATAGTAGAAAAAAGATAAATTTTGATGATTTTATTTTGTGAAAAAACAGGGCACATCCAGCATTTTGCCCTGTTTTTCGCTATATTACGAACATTTTACTATAAATCTTTTGGTTTTAATATCTTATGCTGGTTTACCACAGCATTTTTTATATTTTTTTCCGCTGCCGCATGGACATTTATCATTAGGATATATCTTTTTTATCTGCATAAAACTGTCAGGAGTATTTGAGCATGGTGCAGGCATATCATCAGGTATTACATTTGCCATAAGAGGTGCAACCCCAAATAAACGATTCTTAAGTTTGATGACACCGTCATCACTGTCATTTAAAGTGCTGTTACTTTCTGTATGTTCATTTTCATCATTTTTTACTGCTGAAACAATATTTGCTGCTACAGTTTCAGCATTGTCATTTATGCTGTTTTTTATCTCGTCCGGTAAATCAAGTGTTGACACGTCAGCATCAGCAAGCTGGTTTATAATTATATCTATAAGTTCAGATTTTTTTAACTTTGAATATCCTTTAACACCCGAATTTTTAGCTATTTCTTTGAGTTCTGCGACTTTATAACTGTTAAGTAATTCATTAAGATTTTTCATTTTATAATTTCCTCCATGCATTGTATGGATATAATAAATCCAGTAAATAATATTATAACAAAGGAAATGTTGCAAATTCAATACAATTATGTTACAAAGATTTATATAAAAAGCAATATTGTACTATATGAATTATACAAAATGCTCATTTTTAACCAAAAATCGACAATTTTAACATAATTTTGCAAAAAAAATGACACAATTATATCTTAAAATTTGGACTGATGTAAATTTTTAAGATTTTCTTAAGATTTATGACTTGACAATCTAAATAAGGATGGAATATATGAAAGCGATAGATAAATTACTTGCACCGATTAAAAAATCATTAATGAATGCCCTTGTGGCAAACTCTCGTTGGCTTGACAGCCAGGTAAAAAAGTATAATATACTTTATACAAAAGCAGCAAACAATTACAAATCAAATATCAAAAAGATTGAAAATGCTGCAGTATTATCATATAAAAGAGAGCTGGCAATAAATGAAATACTGAAAAGCGGAGAATATGATTTTGACAATATTCTTGTAATAAAAAATCCATATGAAATTGCACCTATGTCGGCACTTGCATTATTTGTAACAGATAAGCCATGTAAAGTACGTTATACTGTAGCAGGTAAACGAGGCAGCGAAGATTTTACTAAGTGCGATGAAAATATTACCAGATATCACAGAGTTCCTATGTTGGGAATGTATGAGAGCACTATAAATACAGTGACGATAAATTTAATTGATGAAGAAAACAATATTATTGCATCAAAAAAGATTCGCATTATTATAAGAGGTCTTGGTAAAATGGTAAGGAATGGCATGAAGCTTACAAACAGCAAACAACCATTGTCAAAAGATTTCATTTTTGTATCAGGCGGCTATCACGGTGGAGTATATGCTTTTGATAAAAAGGGAAATATCCGTTTTGCCCTAAACAAAATACCACAGTATTGTGGAGTATATTTATTTAAAGACGGAAGATTTTTGTTCCCTGAAAAGCATATGAGAAGACCGGCATGGGGAAATGCAAATACAGTGGTTATGCATGAGATGGATATGATGGGAAGAGTGTACCGTACTTATTATGATAAGAAAGGACTTCATCACTGGGCTATAGAAAAAGAACCCGACGGCAATATCTTAGCACTGTCAAGCTCTATTGACGACACATATATGGAAAACGAGATAGTCGAAATAGATAGAATGACAGGAGAAATAGTCAAAGAGATAAATATGAATCACCTTTTGGTAGAAAAATATATTACCAGAAATGACTGGGCTCATATTAACTCAATAGAATATATAAAAGAGGATGATTCTGTTATCATTTCAATGCGTAATGTGCATACAATTGCAAAAATAAGTTTAAAAGATGAAAGTATAGTATGGCTTTTAACTAAACCTAAATTTTATAAGAATACCGATGTTGAGGACAAAGTGCTTAAACCTAAGGGAGACATTAAATGGTTCTTCCAGCAGCATGCCATTCAGATAGTGCATGGTAAAGAAAAAGATGGTAAACTTCACGTAATGCTTTTTGACAACCATACGGCAAACAGAAGACCGGTTAAATGGTTTGATAAAGAAAAAAAATCAAATATTATGTTTTTTGCCATTGATGAAAAAGAAATGACAGTAATGCAGGAGCAATATCTTCCTATTCCGCTTAGTGTTACAAGGTCAAATGAAGAATATGATGCTGAAACCGGAAAAGTATTAGCAATGTGTGCAAATCTTAAACCTCCAATAGATGATTACAACGGGAAAATTTATGAAATTGATTATAATTCAGGAGAGATCCTAAATGAATTTTCATCAAAATTAGATTATTTCAGTGCACATTCAGTTGAATTTAATATTGCTGATATGGCTAAACCATTAGACTTGTCAAATGATATGATAGTTGGAGAATTATGTGAACCTGTAAGAGAAGATACAAATTCGGAGCAATTTAAGAATATGTTGAGCTTTATGGATGATATAGAAGACGGTGACGATAAACCACAGCTTTGTATGTATGGAGAATTACTGCAGATAAGAGCACTCGACCATATGCTTGAAAAAATTTATCTGTATAACGACAAAGACACATATATTCAGGATTTTACTGATACGGAACAGCCTCTTGAAGTTTTTGGAACACAACATTATTTTATGAGCATGCCTCTTATGAAAGTAAAACATGGTGAGTATAATGTTGCAATACAATTCAAAGGAAATATTTACGATACACAAAAATATATAAGCGTTTTTTAAACATCTGAAGCAGGATACCTTTCTTATATGGTATCCTGTTTTGTGTCTTAATTAGATAATTTCTTGCAATACCTGAAATTTTTTGACAAAATTTTTCAAAAAGGTATAGACTTCACAATAATTTTATGCGAAAATATAATTTAGGACTGCGGATAATTCCGCAGATAATAAGCATTATTGAAAGGAGCAAGAACATGATTTATTCACAGGAAGTAGAAAACATGTGCCCAGTAGCTCAGGGAGTACACCATGGTTGTGCACCAATCCCAGAAGAAGCAAAATGGGTTAAGGCAAAAGAAGTAAAGGATATTTCCGGCTTTACACACGGTGTAGGCTGGTGTGCACCACAGCAGGGTGCCTGCAAACTTACTCTCAATGTTAAGGAAGGTATTATTCAGGAAGCTTTAGTTGAGACTATCGGATGTTCAGGAATGACACATTCAGCAGCTATGGCATCTGAGATACTTCCAGGACTTACGGTAATGGAAGCATTAAATACAGACTTAGTTTGTGATGCTATCAATACAGCTATGAGAGAACTTTTCCTTCAGATTGTTTATGGTCGTTCACAGAGTGCTTTTTCTGAGGATGGACTTGCTATCGGTGCCGGTCTTGAAGATCTTGGTAAGGGACTTCGTTCACAGGTTGGTACTATGTATGGTACATTAAAGAAAGGTCCTCGTTACTTAGAGATGGCTGAGGGTTATGTTACAGCTATTGCATTAGACGAAGATGACTTAATCATCGGCTACAAATTCGTTAGCCTTGGAAAAATGACAGACTTCATCAAAAAAGGTGATGATCCTAACACAGCTTGGGAAAAGGCTTGTGGACAGTATGGACGTGTTGACGATGCTGTTAAGCTTATCGACCCAAGAACAGATGAAGAAATCGCAAAATAATATAAAGGAGGCAAACGAACAATGGCATTATTTGAATCATATGAAAGAAGAATTGATAAAATCAATAGCGTTTTAAACAGCTATGGTATTGCTTCTATTGAAGAAGCTGAAAAGATTACTAAAGATGCTGGATTAAATGTATATGACCAGATTAAGGGCATTCAGCCAATCTGTTTTGAAAACGCCTGTTGGGCATATATAGTTGGTGCAGCTATCGCAATCAAGAAAGACTGCCGTCGTGCAGCAGATGCAGCAGCAGCAATCGGTGAAGGATTACAGGCTTTCTGTATCCCTGGTTCAGTTGCAGATACACGTAAAGTAGGTCTTGGACATGGTAATTTAGGAAAGATGCTCCTTGAAGAAGAGACAGAATGTTTCGCATTCCTTGCAGGACATGAGTCATTCGCAGCAGCAGAGGGTGCTATCGGTATCGCTGAGAAGGCAAACAAGGTTCGTAAGAAACCTCTCCGTGTTATCCTTAACGGTCTTGGAAAAGATGCTGCTCAGATTATCTCTCGTATCAACGGATTTACATTTGTTGAGACAGAGTATGATCCATATAAAAACGAAGTTAAAGAAGTATTCCGTAAGTCTTACTCAGACGGACTTCGTGCAAAAGTTAACTGCTACGGTGCAAATGATGTTTGTGAAGGTGTAGCTATCATGCACAAAGAGGGTGTTGATGTATCTATCACAGGTAACTCAACAAACCCAACTCGTTTCCAGCATCCTGTTGCAGGTACATACAAGAAAGAATGTCTTGAGCAGGGTAAGAAATACTTCTCAGTAGCTTCAGGCGGTGGTACAGGACGTACACTTCATCCTGATAACATGGCTGCAGGTCCTGCATCTTACGGTATGACAGATACATTAGGAAGAATGCATTCAGACGCACAGTTTGCTGGTTCTTCTTCAGTACCTGCTCACGTTGAAATGATGGGACTTATCGGTGCCGGAAACAACCCTATGGTTGGTATGACGGTTGCAGTCGCAGTCTCTGTTCAGGAGGCAGCCGAGGCTGGTAAATTCTAAAAAACACCGTATTTAGGGCGTTTAAAGCATTGCAAAGCAATGTAAAATAGTGCTGAAAAATGACGGTAACTAACAGGTAACTAACAACGGTAACTAACAAATAGACGCCGTGAAATACCAAAAAACCCCATTCTACAATTTCTGTCAGAATGGGGTTTTTTGTTTTTCAAACGGTAGGAATATTTACTAATGCTAACTCTTATTTTTAGTGTATTAAAATAAAAGCAGAAAAATATGTCCCAATATTGACAAAATTGTCCCAATAGAATATACTAATAGCAGCAAAGGAGGCATGTAATTGTGAAAAAAAAGAATATTATCAATTTAATAAAATATCATGTCGAAAAAAATGAAGCTGGATTTAATGCAGAGGCGTACGAAATAGCAAAGGATTTTGATTATGCTGGCGACACTCAACTAGCAGAATATATTATGACATTAATTTCAAATGCAAATACATTTGTTCCTCAACTGAAAGAACACAATTCAGAGTATTTGGATAAAATTAATTCAGAGGTGGATATGTTATTATTGCCGGATGTTATTATGGATGATTTGTTAGGAATTGTAAATGCGGTATCTCATAATATAGGAATTAATAAATTCTTGTTGCAAGGTGCACCCGGAACCGGTAAAACAGAGGCAGCAAAGAAATTGTCACAAATTCTTGAACGAGATCTTTACATTGTGGATTTTGCAACTATCATCGATAGCAAGTTGGGACAAACACAAAAAAATATTTCAAAACTATTTAATGAGATAAATAGTTTTGTTTATCCTGAAAAGGTGATAGTTCTTTTCGATGAAATTGATGCTATTGCATTGGATAGAACCAATGATAATGATTTGCGTGAAATGGGAAGGGCCACTTCAGCGATGTTGCGTGGGATGGATTATATGGATGAAAGAATTATTATGATGGCAACAACAAATCTTTATGAATATTTTGACAAAGCACTTACACGTAGGTTTGATTATATTATTGATTTTAATCGGTATACAAATGAGGATTTAGCAGTCATTGCAGAAAAAATGCTTGATAAGATGCTGGTTAAATTTAAACTAGCTAATAAAGATATACGGTTGTTTAGAAAGATAATTAATTTAATGCCAACAATTCCATATCCTGGTGATTTGAGAAATTTGATAAAAACGGCTGTAGCATTTAGTAATCCTGATGATGGTATGGATTATTTTAGAAGGCTATATTACACTATATGTGGTGAAATTCCACAGGATTTGGCTAAATTGAAAAAGCAAAAATTTACAGTTAGAGAGATTGAAATTCTGACAAATAAATCGAAAAGTAGTGTAGCAAGGAAATTAAAGGGAGGGGAATAGCTTATGAATCAGATTTTACAATTAAAAGGACAATTTATGTCAAGAAAATATACAGGACAATTTGGACCAACTAATTTACCTAAAGGTGCTGTTGTCACTGAATCACATATATGTGAATTAAAGAAACAATTAAAACAGATATTGACTTATTGGGAGCATGATACCCAAATTGGTGGGGCTCTTGTAAGTACACATTATTATAGAATTGTTGCAAAAAGCAATAGGGTTGTGGCTCTGCTGTCATATAATAGCAAAGATCCTAATAATTTTATTGTTGGTTCAAAATTCGTATGGGAACCTAATGAAAAAACAGGTGTAGAAACACAGAAACATGTTTTTTCGTATTTTGTACCTTTAGAAGCAATAAAAAAGTCAATTGATCAATTGGAAGTGTGCGAAAGAATAATTCATAATGATTATGCTGGTAAAATTACCAAAAAAGAAACAGAGGAAATAAATAAAGGAAGATACTCGAATAAATCATTAACCAAAAATCGTTTTTTGAGAATTGTAGTAGATGCTTTCTATGTGGAAAGATTTGACATTGATAAACCCAAGCAGGATATTTTAGAAACATCGTTAGTTACCATTTATAAAACGGGTGTTGAGACATCAAAGTTATTAACAAAATTTGGAATTGATATGATAAATGCAAAAATGCTTAATGATACGACATTGATGCTTAATAAAGAAGATATACAGATTTTGTTAGAAAAAGCACCGTATTTGATTTCTATGTCAGTAAAGGATTTTGCAAAAATTGTTAAGGAAGATATAGTTGAAAAAGATGATGATATAAAGTTATCAATATCAGAGCCTAAAAATGAACCTGTGGTAGGTGTTATTGACACACAATTTGATGATACAGTATACTTTAGTAAATGGGTAAAAGAAAAGAATATGTTACCCGCAGAGTTTGATATTACTACAGAAGATAAGTTTCATGGAACTGCAGTTTCATCTATTATTGTAGATGGTCCACATTTTAATCCTAAATACGATGATGGTTGTGGCAGATTTCAGGTAAGACATTTTGGGGTTGCTACAGAGAAGGGGTTTAGTTCATATGCAATTTTGAAAATGATTCGGGATATTGTTGCCCAAAATCGCGATATTAAGGTGTGGAACTTGTCATTAGGTTCATCCATGCAGATAGATTTAAATTTTATATCACCTGAGGCGGCTGAACTGGACAGATTGCAAAGTGAGTACGACGTCATATTTGTAATTGCTGGAACCAATATGCCAGATGGTATGAAAGGAGATATGAGAATTGGTGCTCCAGCAGATTCTTTAAACTCATTGGTTGTTAATTCAGTAACTACTGAAGGAAAAGCGGCATCGTATTCTCGAAGGGGACCAGTTTTGTCCTTTTTTAATAAACCAGATGTATGTTACTATGGTGGGGATGGAAAGGACAGAATTACTGTATGCGCTCCGTTAGGAAGTGCAACTGTTACAGGAACTTCATTTGCGGCTCCTTGGATTACAAGAAAGGTTGCTTATTTGATTCATGTTATGGGGTTAAGCAGGGAAGTGGCAAAAGCACTCATTATTGATTCAGCGGCGAAATGGAACAAAAGGGATAACAATTTTTATAAATTGGGATATGGAATTGTACCAATAAAAATTAGTGAAATTTTACAATCCGAGGACGATGAGATAAGGTTTATTATGACGGGTACAATAAGTGATTACGAAATGTATACCTACAATATTCCAGTTCCACAAAACAAACAAAAATATCCATATTTTGCAAAAGCAACAATGGTTTATTTTCCTAAGAATGATCGTAATAAGGGTGTTGATTATACGAATACAGAAATGGACATTCATTTCGGAAGACTATATGAAAAGAATGGCAAGGATACAATTAACCCTATAAATAATAATGTCCAATCGGAAGATGATGACAACATTGTGTTGTACGAAGAAGCTGCTCGAAAGATGTATCGAAAGTGGGATAATGTAAAACATATAGGGGAAGTGCTTAATCCAAAGGCAAGACCCAAAAAAGCATATGAGTCTGGAATGTGGGGACTTAGTATTAAAACGAAAGAACGTGTTAAAGCAAGAGAAGGAAGAGGATTACAATTTGGAATAATAGTTACACTAAAAGAAATGTATGGAGTTAATCGAATTGACGAATTCGTACAGCGTTGTATTGCTAAAGGTTGGCTTGTGAATAAACTAGATGTAGAAAATCAGTTAGATATATTTGAAAAAGCAGAGGAAGATATTACGCTAGAGTAGGATTAAATATAGAAATACGCATTAAAACAATTCTGTTTTTTAAACATTAGTTTTCAGTCCTATATAAAATATTTGGATGTCAAGACTGATATCATCAATTACTGATGAGGATAATTGAAAAATAATGTATAATATTATTCGATTTACATATCTTAAATCAAAAGCAATGTTTTAAAGTGTGAATTTGCATAAAATCTGCAAAAATCGTTGACAAAACATGTTGTGGAGGGGTAATATGTGCATATTAAGCAGAAGAGGAGAGATGCATATGATACTACAATTTTCATGTTCAAATCATAAATCAATCAAAAATAAGGTGACTTTTTCAACAATTGCAGGTAGTGATAACACCTTTGAGGAAAAATTAAAAACTTTTTCAAATTTTAGAGTTATGCGTTCGGCTGTAATATATGGAGCAAATGGTTCTGGAAAAAGTAATTTTATTAGTGCATTAGAATTTATGTGTAATCTAGTTGGTGAGAGCATGAAGCATCAACCAGGACAAAGAATATTTCAAGCACCTCATAAATTAAATTCGAATAGTGTTCCAAGTGAATATGAAATACAATTTGTAAAAAATAATACAAGGTATGTGTATGGATTTTCAATAGTGAAAAATATTGTACAGAATGAATATTTATATTATTTTCCTAAGGGACGTCAGGTAAAAATATTTGAACGTGAAGCTATGGAAATAAAACCAGGTGGTAAATATAAAAACTCATTTGGTGTTAGTCTAAGTGTGCTGAAAGAAAATAGATTGTTTTTATCTTGTGCAGCCAATTATACAAATATTAAAGAAATTGAAGATGCATTTCTTTTCTTTACAGAGGATATTGTAATATATAATCCGAATGCGAATAACTGGACAGAGTATTCGATTCAGTTAATGCAAAAAGATAATAAAATAAAGAATAATTTTGTTGAAATCTTACAAGCATTAGGAACAGGTGTTAAAGATATTAGAGTCAAGTTGGAAAAAACCAAAATTGCAGCTAAGGATTTGCCATCAGAATTACCCGAAACATTAAAAATGCTGATGACATCTCAAGAAGCAAATATGATTGAGGCAAAGCTAATTTATGATGAATTTGAAACAGATTTAATTACTGAAGAATCTATGGGTATAAAAAAATTATTTGAAGTCATTTGCCCTATTATTGATATTATTGATAATGGAAAGGTATTAGTATGTGATGAAATTGAAACAAGTTTACACGAGTCAATAGTTTATCAAATTGTAAAGTTGTTTAGCCAGGCTAAAAAGGAGCCATTTGCACAACTTATTTTTTCAACGCATGATACGAGTTTGTTGGATTCTAGTTTATTTAGGCGTGACCAAATTTGGTTTACACAATTAGATAAGCAAAGAGCAACGGATTTATATTCTCTTATTGAGATAAAGAATGTCAGAAAAACAGAGAATCTTGAAAAGGGATATATTTCTGGCAAATATGGTGCAATTCCAGTGTTGAACAGAAATTTTTCTTTTCGATGACCTAATTAAATGAGCAATAGTGAGGTAACTATATGAAAGAAAGAAATTTGGATTTGATGCCAAGACAAGAGGAAACGAGAGATAAAATTATTTCATCTACTTATATAGTTAAGTTTCAATTGAATGAAATAGAAGAGCACTTTGATGAAAATATACAATATATAAAATCACAGTTTGATATTGCAGATGAACTTTGTCAAGATAGCAGACAAGAAGACGCTAGAAAAATCTGGAGTTCGCAAATTGTTTTTTTAGAAAGCTCATTTGATTTTTATTTACATGAAATAACCAAATATGGATTGTCTGAAATGTTTGCTGGTAATTGGGATAAAACTAGAAAATATAACAATTTATCTGTAAAAATGAGTATTGTAGATAAAGCACTTAATGCGAGAGAGGATACAGATTGGTTTTTGGAGTTTATAAATGCATTTTATCGAGGACTCACATTAGTGTCATATACATCTTTCAGAGAGCAAATGAATCTTTTGGGCTTAAACTCACAAGAAGTTGCTGATGCAGTATTTTATGAAATGAATTCCAATATAAAGACGAAAGACAAATTGAAAGATTGTTTGGAAACACTGTATCAAAAGCGCAATATAATAGCTCATCAATCTGGTAGAAGACATTCAGATGCTCAGAGGGAAGAGATTACAAAAGAAATGACCCAAAAGTACATAGAATATATAGAAAAGATTGTAAAAAAAATACAAGAGTTAGCTAGACAAAAAGGTTAGCTGATTTTATGAAAAAGATGATAAAATTACGGTTATTGAACATTTCATAATATGAATTGTTTCTAATTTGTATCTTATTAATTCTTATACAAAAGTAGCCATTAAAGGAAAGTTCATCTGCCGCAATAGATAACACCTTCCTTTAATGGCTACTTTTGATTTTTCTTGTTTCATTTTGAAATTTTGCAAATTTCATTATATAACTGCTCGATGGTACGATGTGTATATGTGGCTTCAGTAACATCAGTTATTGAATGTCCTACAATCATTTTTAATATATATTCATCAACGCCAGCAGCTTTAGCAGCAGTAATAAAAGTATGTCGGGTATCATGTGGTTTATGCTTCATACCAAATCTGGTATTAACTTTATTAAAACGACCGCGATATTTATCATATGTCATATGGATTCCATTTCGACTATTTGGGGCATTAAAAAGATACTTAGACCCTATAGCTATTGCAGAATCATAATTATTTTTAACAAGATTGAATATAGCTGGGTGTATTGGAACAATTCTATTCCTTCCGGCATCACTTTTCAGTCCTCCGTAAAATGTTTTTGCCTCAAGATTGATATCGTCAACTTTCAGGATTGCCAATTCCTGTGGACGCCAGCCGGAGTAAATTCCAATTAAAATCATGTCAACAAAAGGAAAATCTAAGTTATCCCATAATAATTTTATTTCTTTGTCAGAAAATGGAATACGTATTATTTTTGCTTCACCATTTTTTACAGAATCACAAAGTTCTGCATAATTTTTATCAACTATATCGTGTTTTAATGCATATCTGTAAAGCATGTTGAAAAGACTTTTCATTCTAGACTTTGTTGGTGAGCCTACATCAGCATCTCTTATTACACCTTCTAAATGTGAGGCGCGTAAATCTTTAAATCGCATATTATAAAGTGGGCTACAATAACTGTAGGCGCTTTTCCAAGTACGGCAGGCAGAAGGGACAATAGTTTCAAAATGTTCCTTAGACCATAATTCATATACACCGGAAAAAGTTATAGAATTAGTTTTTATATCATACGGATTTTCATTATAGTTTGTGAGTGCTGCCATTGCGTCTGCACGTGTCGTATAATTACCAATTGTTATATATTGTTGTTTAGATTTCTGAGTAACAGGATCTATTTTCCAACCGACTGTTTTACGAACAATCCAGGGTTTGCGACGTTTTCCGGATAACTTATAAATTGAACCGTAGCCGTTTGGTAATTTCATAAAATCCACCTTCTTTCTAAACATTGTCTAACTTTAGGTTTCTTTTTGGATCTATAGCTTTTTATATATTTTTAAATTTATACTTTTCACTAAGCCCGGCTTATAGCAGGAAGGTTGTGAAAAGGTATGAAAAGAAAGTACATATATTATGGAAACATTTATATATATGCTATTTATTGCAAAAGCAATAATACATTATATTTCAATCTTAATTGTAAAGGCGATATACGGCTTATAGTAATACAATTTAAATAACAATAAGCCGGGTGTTTATCCGATATTTTTTCCTTTTTCTAAGTCATCTGCAGATATAGGTGAATAGTTTGCTTCAATTTCTGCCGCTGTCGGAATTTCATCATATGAAAAAATATCGGAATTATTATTTGATAATAACCGTATTATTTTTTCTAAGCTATCCCAATCATTATCATTCAATTTAGATAACGCAGATATTAAACGGTATTTAAAATCTGTTTCCTCACCTTTTAGTATATCATCTAACATATCGGAAATTTGCTCATCTTTGGATTTTTCTATAAACATTTTTCCTTTGCCAGTCCGTAGCCATTCTTCATTAATGTTACATTTTTCGCAAATAAGTTTGATGACAGCATCAGACGGGCTTCTTCTTCCTAATTCGTAACTCGAAATATTTTGCTTTGATATTCCAAGAAATTCAGCAAAAGTATCTTGCGTCTTTCCATGACAATTATTTTTTCTGATTTGTTTTAAACGTTCTTTCATTTTTATGCCCCTTTCTTAAATCTGATTATAAGGCATAAATATATAAAAATCAATACAAAAAATAGTACAGTGTACGAAAAAAACACTTGACACAACAAGTACAATGTACTATCATAAAAGCGTACATGGTACGAAAGCAAAAGTGAGGTGAGAACAATGAATGATAAAGAGAAAAAGATTATTGAACTTCTTAAAGAAGAACTTCCTAGAATGTCAGATTTTAAAAAGGGCTATCTTCTTGGAATGATAGAAGAGATGGCAAGTAACAAAAAGAAAGAAAAGCAAAAGCTATTAGGATAACGGCTAATATACATAAAACACTAGGAATATAACAAGTGTAAATAGTAAAGTTGATAAAGTAATATTTCAAAAAGCAGATAGCGAGGAGGTTTTAATATGGCTAATGTCGCAACAGCAATATTGAATATATCACCACAAGAGGAACTTAATCGTCTAGATCAAATGATTTTAAGGACTAAGGAATTTCAGAAAGAGCTTGATTATAGAAAAAAAGTTGAGGATGAAGTTTTTAGATTATTCTCAGAGGGCAAATTCGAGGAAGGGAAGGAACTTCTTGACACATTGGATGATGAAAAGATTATGGCACTTGCTGAGCCGGTCAATGAACAGTCGAACAACCACGTAGAGAGCAAGATTACAACAGCAGAAGCAGCGGCAATATTAAATGCATCACCTCAATTTGTGCGAGTGGCAATGCAACGTGGAATATTAAATATAGGTATTGCAATGCAGATGCCAAATAGTAATAAATGGACATATAATATTAGTCCTAAGCTGTTAGGTGAATATTCAGGAAAAAACATAGAATATGAGTTAGAACGATTGAGAGGTGAGGAACGGAATGTCGTGTGAATGTAAAAACGAAGAAATAGAAGCCTATAGGAATTCCATTCGGTTTTGTATTAAAGGGATAGAAAATCCACATGTACTCAAAGATATTTCGAACTATGTTCAGAATATTTGGCATTATGAAAAAAAACATGAGAAAAATCAAGCACATCATGTAGAAAACGGTGGATAAGACCTGGCAAAGGCTGAAAAGGTTTCTATGCAGGATAAAAATAATGCACGGTCTTTAGATGGCAAAGAAATAAACCATGATACAAAAGTTGTTTCATTATCAGAAAGCTGATAGAGTTTTTGAAGTTCGTGCAATGTGACCTGTAAATCTTGTGACGGCATATATTTTTTGGGAGTTGTGTTGTCCAAAAATATATCTTCATCAGAGCCAATACCTGAAATAAGCCAATCTGAATTAACACGGAATGTTATCAAAATATTAGATATGATTGCTTCAGTAATATTCTTTTTACCAGCCTCTATAAGTGAGAGATAAGTTTGACTTATGTTTAAAGCAGATGAGAATTCAGCTTGTGTCATATGAAGAATATCATTTCTAAGATAAGTTATACGTGATGCAGTAGATTCTATGTTTTTCATAGTAAACCTCCATTCAATAATCAGTTATGACAGAAAAAGGTCTTGTTCTGCAAAACAAGACCTCAAGGAAATTAAGTAAAATTCTCCAACACAACGAATGAATTTATATGCTTAATCACCCATATTGGCTAAATAATAACACAAAACGGTTATGTTTTCAATATTAAAATTACAGTTAGGAGAGAAAAGATTATGAGTAAAATAATTGCATGTGTAAACGAAAAAGGTGGTGTCGCAAAGACGACAACAGTAAAAAATTTAGCAGTTGGATTAGCTGCAAGAAGAAAAAAGGTTCTTGCAATTGATCTTGATCCATCTATGAATCTGACCACGTCTTTAGGTCTGTTTTTACAGCATGACGAGCCGACGATTATGGACATTTTGAAAGCTGAGAAGGAATGTGAAGCTATTCCGGAAGATTTCGCCATAGTGCATCAGGAGGAAGGTATAGATGTTATCTGCAGTACAACAGATTTACATGCATTTGAAAATGAACTTATGTATGCGATGCAACGTGAAATTACACTTCGCAAATATGTTATTACAGTTAAAGATAAATACGATTATGTATTTATTGATTGTCCGGCAGGGCTTAGTCTTTATGTGACAAATGCTCTTTTTTGTGCTGATGCTGTTCTTGTTCCGGTTCAACCACAGTTTTTAGGTGCAGGTGCTATGCAGAATTTATTTAGTTATCTTAATCAGATAAGAAAGCTCAATGGAACCATGACAAAGCCGGAAATATTAGGCATTTTATTTACAATGGTAAGAATAAACACAAATAATGATAAAGAACTTATGTCATATTTTTGTGAGGGATATAAAGGAAAAATAAATATTTTTGATACGTATATTCCTAATTCTGTAAGGTTTTCAGAATCTGATGGAGAGGGACAGAGCATTTTTAAATATGCGCCCAAAACAGCATCAGCAATGGTATTTGGTGACTTTATTGATGAGTTTATAAAAATGGAAGAAATAACATCAGAGTAGGAGGGGACAGCATGCCAGGTAAAAATATATTTCATAATTTGCAGCAAATGGATACATCTTATTTATTAGACCCGTCTATAAAACAAGAATTGAATACAGAAGACATTGATGTTAAGAATGACAAACCAAAAACATTGAAAATATCTCAACTTGTAGCTTTTAAAAATCATCCATTTCGTATAGATATAGAATCAGAAAAGTTTTTAGAACTGATGGACAGTATAAAAGAAAATGGAATTATTCAACCGATTTTAGTACGTCCTATAAATGATGATAAATACGAAATTTTAGCAGGTCACTGCAGGACAGAAGCAGCAAAACGAAATCAACTTGATGAAGTGCCAGCTTTTGTAGTTGATGTTGATGACTATACTGCGACGAAGCTTATGACTCATACAAACATCTATGGCAGAGATGAAATTCTTCTAAGCGAAAAGGCAAAAGCATATCGTATGTGCTTGGATGAAGAAAAAAGACTGGGAAATAACAGGACTGATGCTGCAGAAAATGTTGGTGCAGGAAAGGATTCAAAACGACAGGTGCAAAGATATGTTCGTTTATCTTATTTGTCAGATGCTTTTTTAGATTTAGTAGATAAAAAAAAGCTTACGGTTCAAGTTGGCGTTGAACTTGCATTTCTCGATAGTACAAGTCAGAATGCTTTATATAAGTATATTGAACAGTTTAATAGCATTCCAAATCTTGTACAGGCAAAAATTCTCAGAGATACGGTTAAACAGGAGGGAAAACCTCTTACATATGAACGTGTTGTATCTTTACTTGTCGAACCGCCAAAGACAAAATTTAAAACTAAAGTCACATTTAAGACTAAGGAATTAGAAGATTATTTTGAACATGGGACTAGTGCAGATGAAATGGAAGTTATTATTAAAAAATTATTGAGCAAGTATAAAAAAGGCGAACTGGACTTAAACGATTAATTTACAAGGGGAATAGGTGATATATTCCCCTAAAATGGGATAGTAGCTCAATTGGCAGAGCTAATTCAGGATTTTTTCTCCTAACTGTTTCCTGGACTTATAGAGGTTCGACTCCTCTCTATCCCTTAATTTCTATGAATAGGTAATTGCGAAACTCGCTAAGCTTGTTTGCAATCTTAACTGAAAATAGGGATGAATTTGTGA
>ERZ835880.50-NODE-50-length-131643-cov-72.810651_pt1 | contig 131643 bp, 114 predicted proteins | sample MGYA00519944_ERZ835880 | MGnify/ENA primary metagenome ERZ835880 (study PRJEB31850, sample SAMEA3708787) | human gut metagenome | biome: human gut; feature: human-associated habitat; material: faeces | place: China | collected 2014 ... | reverse complement strand
ATGCATTTGCTGAATCATTCAATGCAAAAATCAAACAGTTCAGGGCACAACTTAGAGGAGTAATTGATATCAAGTTCTTTTTCTTTAGGTTGGTGAAACTTTATGCCTAACCCCACTAAAAATCGGGTGAGCCATTCTGCCTGCCAGAAGAAAGTCTTCAGGTAAGCTGGGTGTATACCTTGCAGTCACCCACAAAAAAGAGGTACGTTACATTAGCACGGAATTTGAAATCGACGACGAAGCGGAATTTGAGTCCAGCAAGGTATATTATCGAAAAGATGCTAATATTATGAACAAACGTATGCAATATGTATTATCTGAGTACCAGGAAAAGTTGGCTTCACTGGATTAACGAAAATTCCAGAACTGCTCCCAACTGAAACAGGCGCTCACCTCCACTCAGGAAAACGACAAACAGCCACTTACCAAGTGCGTATGGCGCATTTTAAAGCTGCGATAAACGGAGCAATAGACAACGGCACATTAAGATGATCATCCCTTTAGGGGATACACAATGCCTGCATCTCAAGTCCGGCTCATCGACACAACTCAACAAGAGTTTTCTGAAATCCTATCACTGCACTCAACAAGCACGAGAACCCAGATCGGAAGAGATATTTGGCTACTATCATTTTATTGGGGCGACATCAACCTTGCGGACCTGGTTCAAGCGAACTTGTCAGGAAACACCCTTTCGTATCAGAGGACCAAAACTAAGAATAAAAAAACAGGGAATAAAGATACCGTTATTACAATACCGGAAGAAGCCCGGGGCATCATTAAGAAATACATCAATGCCGATAAATTAACATTGCCTTATACCGGTTCGTACAGGAACTTATGTATATATCTTAATAAGTGTCTGAAACTCGTAGCATCGGAAACCTGTATAAACAGTGAGCGATTTTCATTTTATTCGGCCAGAAAAACATTTGCCCAGTTTGCTTTTGAACTCGGGATCCGCACAAAAGTAACAGAATATTGTATCGGCCAAAGCATGAAAAGTAATCGTCCGGTGTACAATTATGTCAGAGTTATGCAGAAATATGCAGATGAAGCTATACGTACTGTAATTGACTATGCACATCAGGAAGGATAGAAAAACAGATGGAAATAGTATAGCAACAACTTTCCATAAACACATCCATAAATGACGGTGATATACAAAAAATGGTTTAGATTTACTCTAAACCATTTTTTTGACAGTTACGATTCCTTTAATATTCAAGAAAGATATCAGAGCCAATTATGACATTCCTACTTAGGCATGCATTTCCGATGAACAGTTCATCATTTGCACCATGTATATTAACTCCAAGAGGCCTTAAATCCAGTTCTTCCACTTCTGGTATATATTGTTTAGATATAATCATTTTAAAGAAAGTAACCCATTGTCCATTATTAGGATTTTGTATATTAAATATTAGACGGTCTCCCTCGTCGCGACATTGCACAAGTTCATGTTTAGCCTGATTATCCTCCACAATAGGTATAATTTGTTTCTGAAGTGTTGATTTAGCATAAAACCAAACCGAAGGTCTACCATTTTCAGATTTATTGATTATCATTGGTATATACCCTTGCGATGCGAATATATACCTTTTTACACCAATAACATTTCCACATAATTTTATTTTCTCAAATGGATTTGTCGGCGGATATATGTTTTGTTCTGATTCCATATTTTCAATTAGCTTATAAAATTACCAATACTTCCTTCTTCCACAACATTAATATTCTGATTTTCTGGAAGTTTATCTGTAATTATATTCTTTATGTAATTATTAGAATTATTACTATTGCTTACACTTTTATATTTAAGATGATGCGCAACATCCATATCTGGAGTTTCTTTGCTACTTTTAAATATTTGTCTATCTGATCTTGACTTAAAAAATCAATCTTTGGTACCAACAGAATACACAGATTTAATGTTTCAATGATATTTTTATATTCATCATTTTCTAAAACTGAATCTTTATTTTTTATTAAATTATAATGTGATATACAATCCAATAATAACCATAATGCAAAATCATACTTTTTCAACATATATGCAGAACAACTGTTTTGATATAATGACATGACAATAGAAGCTCGGCGCTTATCTTCTGATTCTTTGGACACCATCGAAATTCTATTATCTATTTCAGTCTTTAATTCATCTGTTATCTCCATCAGCCTTTTATCTACTTTTTTTTCAAATGACAAATTGATAAAGATCTGCCATCCAATCAGAACGGTTACTAATATCGCAAGTATCCCAACGATTACTCCAAGATAGTCAAATCCAAAATTCTTTGCTCTAGGAAAATTTATACATAGAGAAAAGGTATTAACAATAAAGAAAGCAAGGTTTATAACTATAATAAACCATCCATATGTATTCAATAGAGGAAATTGACCCTCTCCTTTTAATCTACTCATACATTTAGATTTTGATTAGCATCGTAATTATACAAATATAAGTTATTAATTAATATGCTTATATCACTGATTTACAAGCTCATCACAAAAATAAAATAATTCAAACAATATTAATGTATTATCCTTAATAACATAGTTTACATTCTCTACGCCCTATCCTTTTTGCCTCTTCAAGACTAACTTCCTTAACTTGCTTGCTACATCGGTTAAAGCCTTTACAGCTTATATAGCAAATGTAAGCTTCTTACTTTTATGGGTATCTAAATTAACCATTAATAATACAAATCATCGGAAGATCTTTCCGAGCCGCGTGGCCGGAATTTTGAGGAAGACTTCTCTTCATATTGATTGTAGAATTTACTAGGAGAATTAATTTTGAAAACGTCGATTTGAGTTTTGCCTGGATCTTCACAAGATTGAATGTATTTCTTTTCCTTGGCTTCGTCGGCAGAGTAATTGACTATTTCAGAAACCCAAAATGCATTTTCGATATATTTCAGTGATTTGCATTCCGGATCATAGGAATAAGCTATTCTATTTGAGAACATGATAGGAGTGTTATCTATAGTATAATTAAATGGAACAGATTTTGTCTGAGGATAATCATTCTCATAATTACATTCCTTTATAAGCTCTGACATTATATTATACTCCGCGATAGATTTAGAGGCATTTGCAGGAACACAAATGACCGGTTTCTCTTTGTAGGAAACAGTAATCCCTCTAGCTGATGATATGCTAATATCATTATTTTCTCCCCGAACAGGCGGATAAAAAGAAGATATAGAGTTAGCTCCAAAATGGATATATTCCCGGTTTTTAAAATAATCGTAAGCAACTCCATTCTTCACGAAGAATGTTTTGGACAAGTCAATAAACAAATCATGTTCTGTTTTATTGTGGATCATAAAACCGGCATTTCCTCCTCTCTCCCAAAAATTGTAAGAAACATCACAATCATCATTAGAATAAAAAAGATAGCCATTTTTTTCAATCAATCCATCAGATTCTACATTATACACCTGATAAAATGTTTTTATACTACTGCACGAACACAGCAATACTGATAAAATAAACAATATTTTCTTCATAATTAATTAATTTGAATCACCATATTATTTTCTTCGTAAACAAATCAATAACTACGCAATCTTTTCCTCATTCGACCGTTCTCCTTAATGAAGTCCGGCAATCTCTCTCAATACCTTATTTTCAGCTTCCAGAGATATTATCCTTTCTCTCAACAATCTGATATCGTCCTCTGAAATATTATCGGATGAAGTCGAAATTTCAGCATCATTACTTATTTGCATAGAAACTAACATTCTCTACATGCACAGAGATATAAAACTAACAACAATGAGCAAAAGTATGGAAAAATCATATGATTACAAAATTATCGATGGCATTATCTATAAGCCTTACTGGGCTGATACATTCAAAAGACTGGCCGTGGGAGAAAAGATGAGGCTCAATCGTAACCAGTTGACCTATCATGTTGCCCGCTCTACTACTCGGTGGATCACGATGCGGTACACGGGATACAAGTTCTCGATAGCTGCACTAGACCACTTCAAGGACAATTTTATCGTCAAATGCATTTCTGCTTAATCTGAATATTAACCTATTATCATTAATCTATATGGCTGCAAAACAATGTAATCTAACGGCAAAGGAAGCACTGGCCAACATCTTCCACGCCATGCGCAATGTTACCCTCAGTAAGAATCAGGCGGCTGCTATCGTCGGAGGACGGTACCAGCTTGAACGTCTTGTGTGGAAGGAAAAGAAAATACGGATGGTTCAAACGCACGACAAGCAAAATAGCCAATGGAAATGCAATGGAGAAGACGTATTACGGTACGCGAAAAACAACTTTATCAATCTGTAAACGTAAACACCCGTAAATACCATACCGCTATGTATACACATTATAGTAAACCGGCGCGTTGGACACTGACAGAAATTGAACTGCTAACGCGCGTATACGCAACAGCCTCAGCTGGAGAGCTGACCAGTCTTTTCCCGAAGCGAAATCTGTCATCGATTTACCGGAAAGCGTCCAGCATGAGACTGAGGAGAAGCAACCTAAATGAATGGTTCGACAAGGAGCTGGATATCCTGACAAAGCTATATCCCATTATGCCGGCACGCTAAGTAATGGGATATCTTCCTGGCAGAAGCCTGTTGGCTATCTATCAGAAAGCCCGTAATCTCTGTCTGCCTATGACAATTCAGAGACGGATGTAATTATCCGTAGCAGTTTCGGCTCTTGTTCCCTTTCAAAGATAGCCCACCGGCTGGGCTGCAGCTGCTCCAGTGTCCATTACAGGGCACAAGTCTTAGGTCTTATTTAACAACAACCAAAATGCACTTATTATGATACAGAAGAATACTATTATCCCATTTAGTGTAGAATTATCCAAAAAGATACAGAATCATGACCTTCCCGGCCGCATCATTACAGCCTCGGGCAATATGGCTCGTATTATTGATTACACTTATAAAGCGACAGAGATGCTTGTCATGGTAATGAACAAAGAAGGCATTGAACGTGATCGCGTTTATCTCATTTCAGGAGAGCCGGTATACGGGAATGACAACCTCCTCATTCAGGTTCTGGAATGGGCCACTTATAAGAATGGGGACATTGTATGCTGTGAATGGCGTACCGCTACGGACTCATCACAGTGGCTGGCCATTCTTGACGGTGAAGTCGAGTACCTTTCAACGGGGCAGCCTATGTTATGGCATTATGCTGACGTATTGAGACACAGCACTTGTGAGCCGACCAGGCTATACGTTCAGCGAAGAGCCTCATCATCTCAAATGACCGTTAACAGGGCTGATGATTCAGAACGGCCCTGATGGCTGAATATCTCATTAAAGAAGGATCCACGGATGCAATGATTCTGCTACACCGTTTCCTTCCGGAATAGGTAAGACTATTGCCATGCACACATACAAAAGGAAAAAGACATGAATAAATCCCCGGAACATGAATTGCAGAAACGCTGCGTGACGTGATTCATAGACCAGTATCCGTATCTTTTCCGTCTGTTCTTTGCCGTTCTTAACGGTGGGACAAAGAACACGGCTGAAACCGGGAAGCTGAAAGCAGAAGGAGCCAGACGAGGAGTAGCAGATCTTATCCTACTGCTCCCGGACTACTACTTTCACAGTTTCAACATCGAAATGAAGGCAAGATCCCAGCAGAGTGAAGAGCAAAAGCTATACGAGATATGGTGTAAATCGTCAAGAAACAAATACATCATCTGTAAAAGCTTCGAGCTGTTCCAATGTGAAATCAAAGAATACCTGGAAACAGTGGATCCCCAATATAATGAAAGACTTAAAGTTTCAGTCTTCAGAAGATAAACCCCTGAAAGAATCTGTCAAAGAGATTCATCGGTATGCGACAAACCGCATATCCGATTTCATTCCTGTAAAAGTCCCGGAGGAAAACATGCAGGAATTCTGTCTTATCATGCAAGCAACCTGTTATAAAACCGACTCACCGTAACGGTTTTATTAATCAACGGCGCGGATTAATAAAACCACAGCGCTGAGCCATAGAATCTCATCGCAGATAATTTTTACTTTCAGCCGATTTGATCATTTTCCTGCAGACAGATTGATGTATCAATCAACTTCCGACATCCAATCATACAATGCACAAGGACGGAAGAGTCCTTACAGGCATAAAAGAAATCCGGGACAACCCATATCTGCCATCACGCACGATATGAATAATCCCGGATCAGTTATTTTCAGGAATCCATTCCGTCATAAGCTTCCTCCGCTACGGAGTGCTTACTCCGGAAGTTACTGGCGTTCCAGTTCAAAGCCCAGCTGCAAGCCGTCGTATTCTTTCAGCAACGCATTGGCAGTACCAATGGCTGAATTGGAAGACTGGCTGCCCAGTACGCCACCGATGCTCTGTACGAGTGACATCAGTTTATCGGCCTTGAAGAGCAAGCTCATCTTGTTGGGCTGAAGCGCATTTCTGGACAATACCGCATTGAACTTCAGACCCAGCTTTGTCTTCAACTGGATTTCCTTTGTTTCCGCATTGTACGAATAAGTACCTTTGGTAGTCTTACCCTTCACAGTAGTCGTATAAGTACTGTCGGCATTGAAGACATAAGAGCATCCGCTTGTAAAGCCCAGCTTCGACAGGATACTGCTCATCTGCTCCTCCACCTTCTTGGCAGCTACCTCACCACCGGCCTTTGCCAGGAAATTATCACTGGTAAAGCGACAGTCGGGAGCCACATAATTCCAGGTTCCTTCAATAGAGGATGAAACCGGCACCTTGTCATCGACCACTGCATTCACCACTCCTGAAATCACCGATTTCCAATCTTGCGCATCTGCAGCCTGTACGCAGCAGATAAAGCAAGCCAACACCCAAAATTTAACAAAATGTTTCTTCATATTTACTAATTAACACGCTTTAAAACTCATATCCAGTCCTTTCACAGAGTGAGTCAGTGCACCGACTGAAATATAATCCACTCCGCACTCTGCATAATCACGCAGCGTATCGAAAGTAATACCGCCGGAAGATTCCAGTTCCACTCTTCCGCCGACCATCTCTACTGCCTTGCGGGTATTCTCAGGGGTAAAGTTATCAAGCATGATACGGTCAACACCTCCCAGATCGAGCACCTGCTGCAGTTCATCGAAGTTGCGCACTTCGATTTCAATCTTCAGATCCTTTCCTTTTGCCTTGCAATATTCACGGGCACGGGTAATGGCCTTGTCGATACCGCCGGCAAAATCCACATGATTGTCCTTCAACAGAATCATATCAAAAAGTCCGATACGATGATTGACACCTCCACCGATCTTTACGGCCATCTTCTCCAGGATACGCATACCCGGAGTAGTCTTACGTGTGTCAAGTACCCGCGTGCGTGTACCTTCCAGGCGTTTCACGTAACGGTTGGTCATCGTAGCAATTCCACTCATACGCTGCATGATGTTAAGCATCAGACGTTCAGTCTGCAGCAAGGACTGGATTCTTCCTTCCACTACCATTGCCACATCACCCGGCTTCACCGGAGTGCCGTCGTTGATGAACACTTCCACTTTCATTTCCGGATCAAAACGGTGAAAAACTTCCTTGGCAATCTCAATACCTGCCAGAATACCTTCTTCCTTAATCAGAAGTTTTGACTTACCCATGGCATCGGCCGGAATACAGGATAATGTGGTATGGTCTCCATCGCCAATATCTTCGGCAAACGACAGATCGATCAGACGGTCAATCAAGTCTTTAACTACTTTTTCGTCCATTTCTACAATTATTTTTTAGTCATTTGTACGTGGCAAAGGTAATAAAAAAAGTGAGACAGAATGCATGCATCCCGACTTTCCTGAAAATAGTTGTCAAAAACAAGGGAAATCGGCAAGCCGGGAAGACAAAATCTTGCAAAAACGGAAAGATGCTGTTTATTTGCAACCAGTTTGCAAAAATTATTTGCGAACTTTGTAACTGTGAAACAAGAAAAGACCTGTGACTATGTCTGCCAAGCAATGTGAAGAGAAACTGACCGATAAAGGGGTACGTCCTACTCCTGCCAGGATACTGGTCCTGCAGCAACTGGCCAATCTGGAATATCCGGTGTCACTCATCGAACTGGAGTCGATGCTCGACACCCTCGACAAGTCGACAATATTCCGCTCGCTGACCGTTCTTCTGGAACATCATGTCATCCATGCCTTTGAAGACGGAAGCGGCTCTACCAAGTACGAAATATGCAGAAGCCTTGCCGACCACTGCCTGATAGAGGAGCGGCACATTCATTTTTATTGTGAAATATGCCGGCAGACTTCCTGTCTGAAAGAGGTAAAGACCCCTATCGTAGCATTGCCGGAGGGTTATGAGATAGATTCCATCAATTATACCGTGAAAGGAGTCTGTCCGCAGTGCGCACGAAAGAGAAACAGCCACAAGGCCAGCGGCGGTGCCTGAGTTTCCTGCCTTTCCGGTTCCGTGCATCCGTAACGGCAGGCATCGGTGATGCCTCACTGCCGGCACGCTTTTCCGGAAGGAAGATTTTGTGTATCTTTGCACCCAGAAACAAAAGCAGAGAAAAAAGATGAAAGTAACATTGCTCGTAGTAGGAAAAACCGTAGAAAAGCATTATATCACAGCCATCAACGATTATCTGGAACGTACCAGACACTACCTGTCTTTCGACATGGAAGTGATACCGGAATTAAAGAATACCAAGAGCCTCAGCATGGAGCAGCAGAAGGAGAAGGAAGGAGAACTGATTTTAAAATCGCTGCAGCCCGGAGATGTCGTGGTACTGCTGGATGAGCACGGAAAGGAGTTCCGCTCGGTAGAGTTCGCCACATGGCTTGAGAGAAAGATGCATACCGTCAACAAACGGCTGGTCTTCATCATCGGTGGTCCTTATGGATTCTCACCTGCCGTATATGCGGCGGCACAGGAAAAGATTTCACTTTCCAAAATGACTTTCTCGCATCAGATGATCCGTCTGATCTTTGTGGAGCAGTTGTACCGGGCCATGACCATCCTGAACAACGGTCCTTATCATCACGAATAAAAGAATCCTTTTACATAAAAAAGAGAGAGGCCGTCTCGATGAGACGGCCTCTTTCTACATTGTCAATCTAATGTATCATACTGACTGACCAGGTTACCGGCCTTAGAGCGGTTTGTATTCCACAAACGCTTCCATCGCTTCGTAGCAAGCCAGTCCCAGGCTGTCGTACAAAGCAGCAGTACCGCGGTTACGGTCTTCACTGCGCTGCCAGAACAGACGTTCGTCGTTACCCAGGAACGGAGCGCTTTCCATCTGCGACTGATGCTTGAGGATTGAATTACGTTTTGCGCGCAACTCTTCCGGACTCAAAGGCACTGCCATTTCGATGTTCTCGATTTCCCATTCAGCCCAGGCTCCACGGTACATCCAGATACGGCAGTCGTTCAGCCATTCAGCTCCGGCATTCTTTTCCTCGTCGATGGCCGCAAAGACAGCATCGGTACATACACGGTGTGTTCCATGCGGGTCTGCCAGGTCACCGGCTACATAAATCTGATGCGGTTTCACCTTACGCAACAGGTCGAGTACGATTTCCACGTCGGCTTCGCTGATCGGATTCTTCTCGATACGTCCGGTTTCATAGAACGGCAGATCGAGGAAGTGGCAGCGGTCGAGCGGAATCTGGTTGTAAGTACAAGCCGTACGTGCCTCACCTCTACGGATCAGTCCCTTGATGGTCAGGATATCACGGCTGTCCATATCACCTTCTTTCTTCTGTCCGAGGAAAGTCTTGATTTCAGCATACTTGTCCTTGATGGTCTCATTCTGGTTGCCGTCGAACAACTGGTTGAATCCGTTGATGAAATGCATGAAGCGAACTACTTCCTCATCACCTACGGCAATGTTTCCGGAAGTTTCATAAGCCACGTGCACCTCATGTCCCTGCTGAACCAGACGACGCAACGTACCACCCATTGAGATGACATCGTCATCCGGATGCGGAGAGAATACCACTACCCGTTTAGGGAACGGTTTCGCACGTTCCGGACGATAAGTATCGTCGGCATTCGGCTTACCACCCGGCCAACCGGTAATTGTATGCTGCAAGTCGTTGAAAATCTTGATATTCACATTGTAAGCCGAGCCATACAATGCCAGCAGTTCACTCAGACCGTTTTCATTATAATCCTTGTTGGTCAGTTTCAGGATAGGCTTTTTGGTCAGCATACAGAGCCATACAATGGCACTGCGGATCAGTTTGTCGTTCCATTCACAGCTGGTTACCAGCCAAGGACGCTGGATACGGGTAAGGTGAGCGGCAGTAGGCAGGTCGACATATACCGTCGCATTCTGGTGCATCTGCAGGTAAGAAGCCGGCAATGTATCCGAAATCTTGTCTTCTACAGCACTCTTGATGATATCGGCCTTTTCTTCACCCCATGCCAGCAGGTATACCTTACGGGCTTCCATGATGGTATTGACACCCATCGTGATAGAGCAAGGAGGCAACTTATCCACACCCAGGTTGCGTGCAGCCTCCGCACGTGATACAGAGTCGATCAAGATCAGACGGGTAACCGAAGCAGCTGTCGATCCGGGTTCGTTCATGGCAATGTTACCTTCACGGCCGATACCCATTACGGCAATATCAATTCCGCCATAAGTCTTGATACGCTGTTCGTACAGATGGCAGTGCTCTACCACAGCGTCCTGCGGAATGGTTCCGTTCATGGTAAACACATTCTGCGGGTCAATATCAATATGAGAGACAAACAGTTCATTCAACTGATTGAAACTGCTGTTCTTCGGTTCTGCCAATGGATAATATTCATACAGATTGAACAAGACTACATTGCGGTAGCTTACTCCTTCTTCCTTATGGCGACGTACCAGTTCGGCAAACAACGGTCTCAGAGACGCACCTGTTCCCATAGCCAGGGTACAGAACTTGCCGTCTCTCTGACGTTCCTGAATTTTTCTTACAATTTCATCCGCAACACTTCCTACGCCTTCTTCTACGGTTTCGCAGATGTTGGTAGGAATCTTCTCAAACCGAGTCAGCACGGAGCGTTCAATGGTATTCTCCGGCTTGTAGTATTTTGTAGAAACCCGGTTTAAAGATATTTGAGAGCTTAAATTAGTTCTCATAAATCAACCTCCTTTTTTTAAGCAAAAATCCGCAAGCATCCTGTCTTGGTCAGGACGTCTTGCGGATTCTCAGATTATTACAAATTATTACGTTCGATATCTTTAAAGTACTTGTAAGTACCGACCTTCAGTTCGTCCGTAGCTGCTTCATCACAAACGATGATTCCGTGCGGGTGCAACTGCAAAGCACTGATGGTCCACATCTGAGTGATGCCGCCTTCTACTGCATGCTGCAAGGCACGGGCCTTGTTATGTCCGTTACACATAATCAGCACTTCCTTTGCATCCAGTACAGTACCTACTCCCACTGTCAGCGCAGTCTTAGGCACTTTATTGATATCGTTTTCAAAGAAACGAGAGTTAGCAATGATAGTATCTGTGGTCAAAGTCTTTACACGAGTACGAGATGTCAGTGAAGATCCCGGTTCGTTGAAAGCAATGTGACCGTCAGGACCGATTCCACCAAGGAACAGATCGATGCCGCCAAATGACTTGATCTGAGCTTCGTAGTTTGCGCATTCAGCTTCCAGATCTTCAGCGTTACCGTTCAGGATGTGAATGTTTTCCTTGTTGATATCGATATGATTGAAGAAATTATTGAACATGAAAGAATGATAGCTTTCCGGATGTGATTCCGGCAGACCTACGTATTCGTCCATGTTGAATGTTACCACGTGCTTAAAAGACACTACACCTTTTTTGTTCAACTCAATCAAAGCCTTATACATACCCAGCGGAGAAGAACCGGTAGGAAGACCCAATACAAACGGTTTTTCAGCAGTAGGATTTGCCTTGTTGATCTTTTGTGCTACATAGTTAGCTGCCCAATTTGAAAGGGCCTGATAATCGGATTCAATAATTAACCTCATATATTTCAAATTTTATTAATATATTTGCAATCAAATTATTTTTATAAAGCGGTATGCAAATATATCAGTATTTATAGATAAAAACAACTATAAGTAGAAAAGTATTTTCATCCGCAGCGATTATTTTTTAAAATTAATGTTAAACGGGGTCGGCTATGAAAGAACGGTTATTGAAAGAGATCCAAAAAGGATCGAAGAGTGCGACAATGAAAAAGCATGTCATCACTTACCTTATCTATAATGAGAATGCCACCATCACCGATTTGTCGAAAAGCATGAATCTCAGCATTCCGACAGTGACCAAAGTGATTGATGAAATGCATGAAGAGGGGTACATTGATGAGTACGGGAAATTAGAGACAAGTGGCGGAAGACACCCTATCTTGTATGGCTTGAATGCCGACTCAGGATATTTCATCGGAGTTGACTTAAAGTGGGACAGTCTGAACATAGGCATTATCAATTTCAAGGGAGACCTGCTGAAACTGCAGATGGGTATTCCTTTCCAGAAAGAAAATACCATGGACTGTGTGGAAGAACTGTGTAAACAGATTGAACTGTTCATAGAGCATCTTACCATTCAGAAAGAGAAGATCATGAACATCAATATCAGCATCGGAGGACGGGTGAATCCGGAACTGGGCTATTGCCACAGTTTCTTCAACTTCGGAGAAAGGCCCATCGCCGACATTCTGACGGAACGGATGAACATCGATGTGTCTATTGAAAATGACAGCCGCACCATGCTGTATGGCGAATACATCAAAGGAGCGGTGAAAGGGGCACAGAACGTGCTGTTCATCAACGTAGGATGGGGACTGGGCATGAGCATGCTGATAGAAGGAAAAATGTATAAGGGAAAATCCGGATTCTCCGGGGAATTCGGACACAACCACGGCTACGACAACCAGAAGATCTGTCATTGCGGGAAAAAAGGCTGTCTGGAAACGGAAATTTCCTGCTCTGCCCTGTATCATTCGTTCATCGACCACCTGAAGGCGGGAGAAACATCCATCATCCTGGCCGAGAAGACCATCGATGAGATCACCCTGGATGACATCTTCAATGCCATCAACCGGGAAGACCTGCTGGCCATCGAACTGGTGGAGGATATCGGAGAGCAGCTGGGACTCAATATCGGAAAGCTGATCAATATCTTCAATCCGGACAAGGTCATCATTGGTGGAGAAATGTCGCGCGCAGGCGACTTCCTGCTGCAGCCCGTCATCTCGGCCGTACGGAAGTACACGCTCAGTCTGATGAGCCGCGACTCGGAAATTGTATTGTCGAAGCTGAAAGACCAGGCAGGAGTCATCGGTGCCTGTCTGCTGTCGCGCAGCAAACTTTTTGATGCCTGACTGCCTCGTTGAGAAGTCTGGCGAATCACTTTCACACCGGTCCCATTTTCACTTTACCTTTAAGAGAAAATGGGGCCGGTGTTTTGTTTGCCATGCAGTCCCATCCTTTTTTCCGGCAAGCAAATACGCCCTTCCGAAAAGTACAAACGGCTGCCACAATCAAAGAAAAACAAAGCCGTTACTATGTTCTTACGCACGAATTGTGTAAATTTGCGGAATATATTCGAAGAATCAATGCTTATGCAAACAAGTGAAAACAACCGATACGAACTTCCCGAATCGCTTGCCAGGCACTTAGGGATTGAACTGATTTGTGTAGAAGACGGTTATGTAAAAGCAACCATGCCGGTAGACAAACGCACCTCGCGTCCCTGCTCACCGACCGACATCCTCAATGGAGGAGCCACACTGGCATTGGCCGAGACGGTTGCCGGATACGGTTCACTCGCCATCTGCGGTCCCGACCAGAACCCCTGCGGCATTCAGGTCAGCGCCAATCACATCAAAATGGTTCCCGCCGGAACCTATGTCGAGGCAGTCGGACGCCTTGTACACCGCGGAAGAACCTCGCACGTATGGAACATCGACGTAACCACCCCCGACGGAAGTCTCGTGTCAACGGCACGCATTGTCAATCTGATAATAAACAAACGCTCATGAATCTACCTGACATACCCATTATCCGCATCATCGACCGGATGACACGCAGCAATACCTGCTTTGCCCTCTACCGGTTGCCCTGGACCGACGAGCCCATTCTGGTCCTTCAGCAGGACGCACCGGCAGAAACAATGGATTCACTGGAACAACTGAACGGAAAAAGCGGTTTCCTGCTTGCCCCATTCAGCAAGCCCGACCGTCATCCCATCGTACTGATTCGCCCCGACCGGGTGGTCCGCGACTGGAGTGACATCGGCAGTACGCTGCTGGAGTTTGAATCTGCCTGCTCATGGGAGAATCTTGAAGAGGCACAGGAAGCATCGGCACAGGACCTTTCCGAAAAGGGACTGCAACAGGCCTATATGGAGGCCTTCGAACGCTTCATCGTTCCGCTGCGTGAACAGCGTTTTCAGAAACTGGTGCTTTCACGGAAGGCAGAAGAATCTCTTCCTGCCGGTTTTTCACCGCTGGAAGCCTTCGTACGTGCCTGCAACAGTTATCCGCGCATGATGATATCGCTCTGCCACACTCCGCAGACCGGAACCTGGCTGGGAAGTACCCCTGAAATCATCCTCAGCGGACATCAGGAAGAATGGAATACGGTTGCCCTGGCGGGCACCATGCCCATGGAGGGAGATACGATGCCTACCGAATGGAGCACAAAGAACCAGGAGGAACAGGCTTTCGTAAGTGAGTACATCCGACGGACCGTCAAGCGGTTTGGTACCAAACTGACGGAAAAAGGCCCCTACACGGCACGTGCCGGTCAGCTGGTCCACCTAAAGACCGACTTCCGTTTCCAGTTGAAGAGTACCGACCACCTGGGAAACATCCTGCAGGAACTGCATCCTACCCCTGCCGTCTGCGGCCTCCCCAAGGAGGAAGCCTGTACCTTCATTGCCGAAAACGAAGGATACGACCGCAGCTATTATTCGGGCATCATCGGATGGATCGACCCACAGGGAGATACGACCTTGTATGTCAACCTGCGGTGCATGCACCTGACCGGCGGAAAGGCCGTTCTTTATGCCGGAGGCGGTATTCTGCCGCAGTCTACTCCGGACACGGAATGGGAGGAAACAAGACATAAAATGAATACCATGCATAATATTCTATAGCCTATGTATACCGATAAAAAGAATATTCTACAACTTGTGGCACTGCTGCGTGCTCACGGCATCAAGCGAATCGTATTGTGCCCGGGAAGCCGGAACATACCTCTGGTACAGACCCTGGCCAACATACCGGACTTTACTTGCTATCCCGTTACCGACGAGCGCAGTGCCGGTTTCTTTGCACTGGGACTTGCCCTGCACGGAGGTGGTCCGGCTGCCGTATGCTGTACTTCGGGAACTGCCTTGCTCAACCTCCATCCGGCGGTAGCAGAGGCGTATTACCAGCAGGTTCCGCTGGTTGTCATTTCCGCCGACCGTCCGGCTGCATGGATCGGACAGATGGACGGACAGACCCTTCCCCAACCGGGGGTTTTCGGAACCTTGGTCAAGAAATCGGTTTCCCTGCCCGAAGTGGTATCCGAAGAAGACGAATGGTACTGCAACCGCCTCATCAATGAGGCCTTACTGGAATTGAACCACCATGGAAAAGGTCCCGTTCACATCAATGTACCTATCAGCGAACCTTTCTTCCTGCTTCCGGTCAACGAACTTCCGAACGCAAGAGTCATCACACGGTACCAGGGACTCAATGTATACGACAAGGATTACCAGCCCCTCATCGACCGGCTGAACCGCTACCAGCGGCGCATGGTCGTGGTCGGTCAGATGAACCTGATCTACCTGTTCGACAAGCGGTATACCAAGATGCTTTACAAACATTTTGCGTGGTTCTCTGAGAACATCAGCAACCAGACCGTACCGGGAATGCCTATCCGCAACATCGAACCGCTGCTCTGTTCCATGAATCAGGAAGAACAGGAGAAAATGCGTCCGGAACTGCTGATTACCTATGGCGGACACGTGATTTCGAAACGGCTGAAACGGTTCCTGCGCAAGCACCCGCCGGTAGAACACTGGCACATCTCTCCCGACGGAGAGGTCATGGACCTGTACGGCTCGCTGACAACCCTCATCGAAATGGATCCGTTTGAATTCCTGGAGAAAATCGCTCCGATGATGGACAACCGGACTCCCGATTATCCGAGGGGCTGGGAGGCCCGCTCGAAGGCCATTCCACAGGCCGATTTCGCCTATTCGGAGATGAGTGCCATCGGAAAAGTCATCCGTCAGCTTCCGGTCCCCTGCTCCCTCCACCTCGCCAACAGTTCAACGGTCCGTTACGCACAGTTGTTCGACGTTCCTTCGGAAGTAGAAATTCTGTCGAATCGCGGTACCAACGGAATCGAAGGCTCGCTGTCAACGGCCATCGGTTATGCTACGGCTTCCGACAAACTGAACTTCATCATCATCGGCGACCTGAGCTTCTTCTATGACATGAATGCGTTATGGAACTCCAACTACGGGGCCAATGTCCGCATTCTGCTGCTCAACAACGAGGGAGGTGAGATTTTCCATGCCCTGCCGGGACTGGTACTGCACGAAAATGCCCGCCGCTTTGTAACGGCCACTCACAAGTCCTCCGCCCATGCCTGGGCCGAAGACCGGGGCTTTGAATACCTGTCGGCACACAACGATGCAGAACTGGATGAAGCGGTGAAGCGTTTTACAGAGCCGTCTGTCACCCAGCGCCCGATGCTGCTGGAAGTCTTTACGGACAAGCAGCTGGACATTGAACTGCTGAAAGAGTATTACCACAGTCTGAAAAAATAATCAACATATCAACATAAATCCTCAAGCTATGTCACAACCAAGAGAATGGAAAACCATCAAGGAATATCAGGATATTCTTTTTGAATTTTATAACGGCATTGCCAAAATCACCATCAACCGGCCCAGATACCGCAATGCCTTCACGCCTACCACCACTACCGAAATCAGTGATGCACTCTATTATTGCCGGGAGTGCCAGGACATCAACGTGGTAGTGCTCACCGGTGCGGGCGACAAGGCCTTCTGCTCAGGAGGAGACATGCACGTCAAAGGACACGGCGGTTATGTAGGTACCGACGGAGTACCCCGCCTGAACGTACTGGATGTACAGAAGCAGATACGCTCCATCCCCAAGCCCGTCATTGCCATGGTCAACGGATATGCCATCGGTGGCGGTCACGTGCTCCACGTAGTCTGCGACCTGACCATCGCTTCCGAAAATGCCATCTTCGGACAGACCGGTCCTCGTGTGGGAAGCTTTGACGCCGGATTCGGTTCTTCTTATCTGGCACGCATCGTCGGACAGAAAAAGGCCCGTGAAATCTGGTTCCTCTGCCGTCAGTATTCGGCTCAGGAAGCTCTCGAAATGGGACTGGTCAATAAGGTAGTACCTTTCGACCGACTGGAAGACGAAGTGGTAGAATGGGCAGAAACCATGATGCAGCACAGTCCGCTGGCACTTCGCATGATCAAGGCAGGACTGAATGCGGAACTCGACGGACAGGCAGGTATCCAGGAACTGGCCGGAGATGCCACCATGCTTTATTACATGACAGAAGAAGCACAGGAAGGCGGCAAGGCGTTCCTGGAGAAACGCAAGCCCGACTGGAGCAAGTATCCGAAATTCCCCTGATCCGTTTATTAACTCTATAACTCTATGAACCGGTCGACCGACAAGGTCTTCCGGTTTTTTATCATATCCGTATTCCATAAACCCAACTCATATGAAGTATCAAATAGAAATTATCCCCCGCACCCTGCACTTCAAACAGCCTGCAGGTACTTCCCGCGGTGTCTATCATACCCGGCAGGTATGGTACCTGCGGGTGACCGATCTCCAAAACGGACAATACGGTGTGGGAGAATGTGCTCCCCTTCCCGACCTGAGCTGCGATGCCCGCCCCGACTATGCGGAAGTGCTGGCCCGCTTCTGCCAGCAGGTAGCCGAAACAGGAGAAATCGACTACGAGGCCATGCGGCCCTATCCTTCCATGCTCTTCGGACTGGAAACGGCTTTCCGGCACCTGCATACCGGCAGCCTGAAACTGTCGGACACGCCGTTCGGAAACGGCACTGCCGGCATCCCTATCAACGGACTGATCTGGATGGGGGACTTTGAGCAGATGTACCGGCGCATCGAGGAGAAGATGAAACTGGGCTTCCGGTGCATCAAACTGAAGATCGGTGCAATCGAATTTGAGAAGGAACTGGAACTCCTGCATCACATCCGGAAGCATTTTTCGGAAGAGGAAATCGAACTGCGGGTCGATGCGAACGGGGCTTTTGCTCCGGAAGAGGCTGCCCGGAAACTGGCACAGTTGAACGAGTTCCGCCTGCACTCCATCGAACAGCCTGTCCGCGCCGGACAGTGGGAGACAATGGCTGCGCTCTGTGCCACGACTCCACTGCCCATTGCACTGGATGAGGAACTGATCGGTGTCAATGACCCTCACCGGAAAACCTTGCTGCTGGACACCATCCGTCCGCAGTACATCATTCTGAAACCCTCTCTGCACGGAGGTATCCGGGGATCGGAAGAATGGATTGCTCTTGCCCGGGAACGGAACATCGGTTTCTGGGTAACCTCGGCACTGGAATCGAACGTAGGTCTGAATGCCATCGCGCACTGGTGTGCCACCCTCTCTCCTTCCGTTCCACAGGGTCTGGGTACGGGCCTGCTTTTCACAGACAATGTGGATTATCCGTTACACATACAAGGAGACTGTCTCTGGTATCATCCGGAAGAACAGGAACCCGACTTAATCAAGTTTCTTCAATAAGATGAATACATTCATTACCGAAATACCCCGTCAGTGCATCACCATCGACGGGGTTTGTTATCCGGCTTCCGCAGCTTCCCCCACCGCAGGAAACGGCCGTTCCGCCCTGCAGGAGGATTTTTACGGAAGATACGGAAAAGAGAGTTTTCATGCCAGCCTTGCCGACTTCCTGTGCGAGTGGTTTGACGGCAGCGATACGCTGCGGGTACATACTTCGGGATCGACCGGTACACCCAAGGAAATGTGGGTAGAAAAGAAGCGCATGATGAACAGTGCCCAGATGACCGTATCGTTTCTCGGACTGCAAGCAGGCGATACGGCCCAGCTCTGCATGCCCCTGAAATACATTGCCGGAAAGATGGTAGTCGTCCGTGCCCTGGTTGCCGGACTGACCCTCCTGCCACTTGCCCCCTGCGGACACCCTCTTGAAAACATCAGCCAGGTACCGGTCTTCTCGGCCATGATTCCCATGCAGGTCTTCAATTCGCTGCAGGTACCCGAAGAGGCAGAACGCCTGGCAGCCATCCGCCACCTGATCATTGGAGGCGGTGCCGTAGACGAGCAAGTGGAAAAGACCCTGAAGGACTTCCCTCATGCCGTTTGGAGTACGTATGGCATGACAGAAACCCTCTCACACATCGCCTTGCGCCGGCTGAACGGCAAAGAGGCTTCCCAGTGGTATACTCCCTTTCCGGGCGTACAACTGAGTCTGTCTCCCGACGATACCCTCATCATCCATGCCCCGCAGGTGCATCCCGAACCGCTTGTCACCAATGACATCGCCGTATTCAATGCAGAGGGACAGTTCCGCATTGCCGGCCGGAAGGACAATACCATCAATACCGGAGGGGTGAAGGTACAGATTGAAGAGGTGGAAAAGGAACTGGCCGCACGGCTTTCCGTGCCGTTTCAGATTACTTCGGTACCGGATGCGAAATTCGGAGAGGCCATCGTCCTGCTGACAGAAACGGACAACGGCTGCCCAGATGAGGTCTTGCAGGAGGCCATACACCAGCTTCCCCGTTACTGGCAACCGCGTCACCTGGTACGGATTCCGGCATTGCCACTCACCGAAACCGGAAAGGCAGACAGAAAGACAGGAAGACAGCGGGCCACCGAGATTCTTCAGAGCCGTACCGGATGTTCCGGGAAATAATTTGCATTTACGATTTATATTATTTAACTTTGTTAAACAGTATAACCTTGTTTACGCCGTTTCACAAGGCGGCATGATACATTTAATCATTTGACACATATGGATGGATACACTTTTCTGATACCGTTGCTGCTCACCATCGGGGGCCTTGTCATCGGTGCCCTTTTGAAATCACTGTTGAAACATAGCCGGGTTCCTTATACGGTGGGACTTTTTGCCATCGGTATTCTTCTGGGAGTCCTGAACCGCGGCGGAATCTTTCAAGGGATGCCGGTACTCAGCGAAGGAATCAATTCGGTGGCAAACATCAATCCCGACCTGATTCTGTATCTGTTCCTGCCCATATTGATTTTTGATGCGGCTTACGAACTCAATCTGCATATCTTCAAAAAGACCCTGGCGAACGCCACCCTGCTGGCAGTACCGGGACTGGTGGTCTGCATGTTACTCACCGGGGCATTCATGGTCGGAATCAGCACCTTTATTCCCGGACTGGAATCATGGACCTGGACTTTTGCACTGATGTTCGGAGCCTTGATCAGCGCCACCGACCCGGTGGCCGTAGTGGCACTCCTGCATGAACTGAAGACCAGTAAACGCTTCTCGACACTGGTTGATGCCGAATCGCTGTTGAACGACGGTACGGGCATCGTCTGTTTCATGCTCTTCTTCGGAGCCTTTGCGGCCGGAGGAGAAGCCAGCCATGCCTCTCCCTTCCTCACCTTCATACGGGAAGTCGGTATCAGTACCCTGCTGGGATTCCTGATGGCCCGTCTGATCATCTGGTTTATCACGCGCATCAATTCCGAGGAGATGATACAGAACAGTGTGATTATCCTGTCGGCCTACCTGACTTTCATCCTTTCCCAGTTTTTCCTGGGGGTATCGGGAGTCATTGCGCTGGTGGCCTTCGGACTGACTGTCACCTACGTGGGCAAGCCGCGCTTCAAGCCGCAGGTGAATACCTTCATGGAGCATTTCTGGGAACTGCTTACCTACATTGCCAACACGCTGATCTTCATTCTGGTGGGTGTGGTTATTGCCGAGAAGATTGATTTCTCCTGGAAGGCGCTGGGCATACTGATACTGATTTATGCTGCCCTCAACCTCATCCGGTTTGCGATGATCATGCTGTTCTTCCCGCTGATGAAGCGCCTGGGCTACGGACTGAGCCGAAGAGAGTCGGTGATTCTGACCTGGGGCGGACTGAGAGGAGCACTGGCGATGACGCTGGCGCTGATGGTATCCTATACGCCTGCCATTCCTGAAGACATACGCAGTCAGATTTTGTTCTATACGGCCGGAGTGGTTACCCTGACCCTCTGCATCAATGCCACTACCATGCGCTGGCTGCTCAACCGCCTGGGACTGACACATATCCCGTCGGCCCGTACCCTGCTGGAATACCGCATCGAGCAGTCGCTGCACGAGAGTTCAGAAAAGTACCTGGAAAATCTCAAGAAACGGGAAACCCTGGCGGGGGCCAACTGGGAAAAGGTTGCTTCATACATGAGCGAACTTCCGGCCGATCCGGGCAAAACGCCTCAGGCAAAGGCCATGCTGCCGGAAATCCGTCTCCGTATTCTAGACCGCGAAAAGGCAGTCTGCCGGGAAATCTACGAAGAGGGTATCATATCCAAGACGGTGTTCCTGCGGCTGATGAACTCACTGGACGAACTGTATGACCACGACGGAAATTATGCACTGGATATCCGTCATTCCATCTTCCAGTTCTGCCAGCGGACCGATTTTCTGAACCACATGCGGAGCATGCCATACATCCAGAACTGGATGAGTTTCTATTTCCGGGAACGGATTACAGTGGTCTATGACCTGGGAAGAGGTTTCATCATCCTCCAGAAGGAAAGCCTCAAGCTGCTGGAAGAGCTGGCTTCCTCACAGTGGATTGCCTCTGGACAACAGACCATCGTACAGACACTGCGGAATGAAATTGAACACAATATCCAGCGGATGACTACCGTACTGAACGAACTGGCCAAGAATTTCCCGAAGGCATACGGACATGCACTGACCATCAAGTCCATCCGCATGATGCTCAGCAACGAACGGCGGACGGTAAGACAGATGGTCAACAACGGAATGCTTTCGGAAAAAGATGCGGAAGAACGGATGAAGAAGATAGACGAACGGACCGATGAAATCAATTCGTTCAGCCACACACCCATCGCTTCCCTGTTGCGCTGGCTGTTCTTCATCAAGAAGAAAAAGATTTATAAAGCATAGACTTCGGATATAAAATCGCTCCGGGAATCATCTTCTGCCCGGAGACCTCAAATGAACGGCGTGTATGATAAAGGCTCTCCCTTTCATACACGCCGTTTCCGTATCATCCGTCTGCCCCGTCTACAGCGCACAAGCGTCAGGGGCATGGTCATCGCTCACTATTCCCTCATACTCGGGATGCCTTTGCAGCCACAGCACTGCATACGAGCAGGTAGCCATGCATTTCATTCCCCGGGCACGGGCCTCATCATAGACCTGCTTTACCAGCATGGAGGCAATACCCTGACCGCCAATCGGTTTAGGAACCACTGTATGGCGGATATCCCACGCACCGTCGTGCACGTCATAAGCCACATGGGCCTCATAACCATCGACTTTCACAAAGAATTTCTTTTTCTGTTCATCATGTTCCACTTTCATAGGCATACATTTGAATTAACTACACCAAGATACAAAATAAAAGACAAAAACCTCTGCGAGAAGAAGATATTTCATTGAATTTCCGTTTTTTTTCACGAAATAATTTTCTCAATACAAGAATTATAACTTAATTTGTAACCAAGAAAAATAAACCATAAAAAGAAGACACACATGAAAAGCTTATTGAAAAACTTGGGAGTGATACTGGTAATTATCGGTGCAGTGATCCTTGTCGTTTGCTTTGCAACCGGCAATGTAAACAACAATGCCATCTTGGGTACTTCATTGGCCCTGGTTGTTTTGGGACTGATTTCTTATATCGTCCTGAATAAACGCATCACTGATTAACAACCAGATCAGTATAAGATTTACATAAATATGGGAAGTGGATTCCGTCCGGAAATCACCTCCCATATTTTTTTGCCCCGGCCTGACTTTCCACCGGGGCTTTCTGTCCTCTCTTTTCATTCATCTCCAGACTTTCCCGTATCCATCCGTAATGCACCGATTTTTTGGGGGTCCGTCCTTCTTCCGTCTTTCTCACACAAACAAAAACAGAGGCTGCTTCCATTCAGAAACAGCCTCCGTCATACTATCTGCGCCGATCAGTCCTGTTCAGGAGCAATCAGTTTATATCCTTTTCCGTGGATGTTGATGATTTCGATAGACGGGTCTTCCTTCAAGTGCTTACGCAACTTGGTGATATACACGTCCATACTTCTTGCATTGAAGTAGTTGTCATCAATCCAGATGGTCTTCAGAGCGAAGTCACGCTGCAGGATTTCGTTGGCATGCGCGCACAACAGTCCCAGCAGTTCCGATTCCTTCGTAGTCAGCTTGGTCTGCTTCTCTCCGATAGACAGAATCTGCTTCTGTGTATCGAAAGTAAAGCGTCCGATCTTGTATACGCTGCTTTCCTTGTTTCTCTTTCCGCGTACACGACGCAAAATAGCCTCGATACGGAATGTCAGCTCTTCCATGCTGAACGGTTTGGTAATATAGTCGTCTGCACCGATCTTGAAACCTTCCAGAATATCTTCTTTCAACGTCTTGGCCGTAAGGAAAATGATAGGAATCTCCGCATTCGCCTGACGAATCTCTTGCGCCAGTGTGAATCCGTCTTTCTTAGGCATCATTACATCCAACACACACAAATCATATTTACTCTTCAGAAACGCCTTATATCCTGCTTCTCCGTCAGGAAACAACTCTGCTGCATATCCCTTAGCCTGTAAATATTCTCTTAACAACATGCCAAGATTTTCGTCATCTTCGCACAATAAAATACGCAATTTCTCGTCCATATCATTCATCTTTAAATAAAGGTAATACAATTATAAATTTCGTTCCCACATTCAGCTCACTCTCGGCACGTATCGTACCCTTGTGGTCTGTAATGATTTTCTTCACATAGGCCAAGCCCAATCCAAAGCCTTTCACATCGTGCAAATTGCCTGTATGAACCCGGTAGAACTTTTCAAATATCTTTTTCAAATTTTCTTTCTTAATTCCGATTCCGTTGTCCTCTATCGAGATATGCAACTTGTTCGACTCGTTCCAGGTGCGTACCTTCAGGTGGATGTTGACATCCGGTTTCTTGTACTTCAACGCATTGTCGAGCAGGTTGAAGATCACATTGGTAAAGTGCATCTCATCCACGAAGATAAACGGATCGTCAGCGTCAAAGGCCACATCCAGCGTACCGTTGCAGTTCTCTACCTTGAGGCGGAAGGTATTCGTAACCCCGTAAATCAGTTCGTTGGCATCTACCTCCTTCTTCTTCAGCGTCGCTTTCTGACGCTCGAACATCGACATCTGGAGCACCTTTTCCACCTGGAAGCGCAAGCGTTTCGTCTCGTCGTTGATGACTCCCGAAATGTGCTTGAACATTGCCGGAGATTTACCCACAGCCGGGTCGTTCAGCATCTGGGCAGCCAGCGAGATGGTAGAAATCGGAGTCTTGAACTCATGAGTCATGTTATTGATGAAGTCGTTCTTGATCTCCGTCAGTTTCTTCTGCCGGAAGATGATGTATATCGTAAAGATAAACGTAACCAGCAGCACCAGGGTGAAAATGATGGAAGGAATCATGAATCTTACCGAACTGAAGATGTAATTATCCATGGTCGGGAAGAAAATGTTCACAAATCCCATCTTTGCCGGAGGGTCTTTCTCGAACAGCAGTCTTGAATAGATTTTCTCATTGTCGTAGCTGTAGTCCGAACAGCGGTACACTTCCTTTCCGTCGCGGTCTGTCACGGTAAAATGATAAGGAATATCAATGCCGTTGTTCAGCAGTTCCGCCTTCAGGAAATGATCGAGCTGCTTGAAGTTGACCCGTTCGTTCAGCGGCTTGTCGCTTGCCGTATACAGAATGTTGTATACCACCTCATCCAGCAAGGCACGCTGATAGATGTAACGCTCCTTCAGAATCTCCTGCAGGGCGCGGGAAGTCTGCGGAATGTTCTTTCCGGTAGAAATGATCACCTTCGGAATTTTGGAAGGCCGGTTGATGATGGTCTTCAGTTCAAAAGAAGAGAAGGTACTTCCATCGGGAGCCGTCACCGTATACTGATGGTGCTCTACCGTATTGCTTTCAGTCGTACTACCCGACTGCTGCATCTGTTCCGACAGACGGGCAGCGCGTTCGGTGGCCGCCACATCCTTCTCCAGATACCGCTTGGTTTCCACCAGTTCCAGATTATGTACGGCCTGCGCAAGGCTCCGTCCTACATTTTCTTCAAACTGCTCCTTACGCATCTTGACCATCTCTTCGATATAGCTCACCTGCAAATAGAGGAGGCTCAGAAAAGAGAGGCCCATTACAATACCCAATATCCAAATCGTAGTCTTTTTCATAAAGACAAAATTAACAGTCTTCCTTTAAATTAACATATCAGAGGGGTGATTTTTCCCGTAATATTTTTCTTCATTAACGTAATTCCGAATTTTAGTGTCGATTTCATGCACTAAAATCATCAAATTCTTATGATTAACAACAAAAATAACAAAATTTCACAATAATAACAAGTAATAAAACAAGATTGTTCAAGGTTTTTTGCAATAAAAATTTTAATTATGCGAGATAAGAAGAATCTTTTAGCAATATCCTTCTACAAATGTCTTTCAAATAAACCACTCGAACTTTCAAGGCTGCCTTAAATGACCTATCGCATTCTTTACGTGAGATTTGCTGATCAGAACGACGATATAACAACAAATATCTCAGGTATATTTACAAATACTCCTAGTTAGTTTGCAATTCTTCACATTGCTTCTTTTTGGCCTTCAATCCACTAAAATCGACATGACTGTTACCTTTTATCGTGCAGTCAAGTACATCTGTTTCTCCTTTTAGGGTAAATCGGCTACTCGCTCCAGCCGATACCTGCAGATATTTTGCCTTAACATCCATCGCCCCCTTGGATCCGGCAGACAACGACACACTGAGTGAATCTACTGTAAACAACTCTTCCGTCGTCAGTTCAGAATAAATCATACATATCCGACGAACATCATTGCTATAGATGCGTACCACATTTTTTGGCATCGAACCATCCGCATCTTTAAGTGTAAACGACAGTATTCCATCCTTAAGTTCCTGTATTCCTAAGTCCGGGTTGTCTACTTCTACGTGAAAGGTATCTGACGGAATAAATACGGCTTTGTATCCAGCAAAATAGAAATTCTTTACTGGTTCTTCTGCCTGACTCACCAAACAAAAGCCAAGTCCTGCTAAAAATAATGCTACCTTCTTCATCTTTACTGTATATTTTAATTATCATTTATTTTCAAAATACTGTTCACCCAATCTGAATTCTGTAACCGTTTGTTGCTTTGGAAAATGGAACGTCCCCAATTGATGTTATATGAAAGACTGACATAAAACATATTCCGATTATTGCGAATCAATACATTTCGGTCAGAAGTAACGATTTGACTCAATTGTTCAGTCCGATATTTAGAGCCTTTAGTAAATGGAAACATAATTCCCATTCCTACATTTAAGTTTTTCCATTTGTAGGTTGCATTGATAGTACTGTTATTTTCAGATGTCATAACATACTGCCCATACAATGATTTCATCGGTTTCCTCCAAGTAGCATTAATTTGAAACCCTTTATATGTCATAGCCAGATAAGCACCATAATAGAAATTATTCAAAGTATGTTCGTAAGCTTCACCTTTTGACTTATAATAATTCCATCCGCCAAATACCTGAAACATGAAAAGATCCAAAATATCTGTCACCTGTACAATCATCTGTGCACCATAGTCGACATCATACTCCTGATTGTTTTCCTGAAAGATAAACCGGTTCTCAATAGGCGAATAAAAAATATCCTGTTGGACAGGGTGAAAGCTACAATCGGCTACCAATGTCAGCATAGTTGCAAATTTCTTATTATCCCAGACTGAAATATTAACCTGATTACGCAAGGTGTTATAAGGAGCCAGCGAATGATTTCCTCGCATAATGGAGAGAGAATCTATTTCCTGTACCACTTCAGAAAGACTGCTCAAAGAAGGAAACAATGGACGAAAATTAACAGAATACTGTAAGTTCCAATATTTTTGTTTATAGGATAAAGACAAAGAAGACGTATTACGCCAATAATCCACCAGTTCGTTTCCCTGCTTCTGTTGTTGGAATCGCAAACCAGTTCCGACTGTATAAGACACTTTACCAAAACTGCCTTGTAGCTGGACATAAGGATAAGCATTAAAATTTTTCAAGTTAACTTCTCCGTTCACTCCATAAAGATTGCTTGCATATTGGTAAATAGAACGTAAACCGGCTGAAATATTAACCTTTTCACCTTCACGCCAATAGTAAACTTCACCAATCAGTGATTTCTGGTTACCCTCAGTCGTATTATTTACTTCCGTTAGTGCCTGTTCATCCAAATGATCGGACAGCGCACGTTCATAATTTGTATTTGCCAATGTACCGACCAGGTTCACTTCCACACCTTGATTATTGTTCATCTTTCGGCTATAGGTAAAATCAAGCGATGGTATATAGTTTGAAAAAGAAGAATGAATATCTCGCTGTCCTATGAGTTGCTGCTCTTGAAACATTTGCTGACGGTTTCTATCATAGTTTGAGCCAATTTGATTGTTAAATCGGATATTAACCATATCTTTATTATTCTTATAAAGGTAACCGACAGCAATGTTATGATCCGTATAACCGAAAGGAGCAAACTCACCTCGCTTATCACGCCTCAGAACTGAACCATCCGGATACGAATAAGTCTCCAGTTCGTCTGTCCGGCGTTCGGAATAATCTCGATAGTTCACATTATAATCAATTGAGAACTGAGATTGCTTATAGTTTGTCCGGAAATTAACATTTCCGTTCACAAAACCCGTAGTAAAGGCACTCATACCTCCCAAAGACAGAGAAGTTCCAACCCGAGGTTCTTTCAAAATAAAATCAAGAACTCCGGAATTGGAATCCAATTCACGCATAGATGGCAACTGACAGTAATCCACACGTGCAATTTGTTGCGGATTCAAAGCCTTTACTTCTTGCAAACTGGCATTTACACCATTAATTCGATAAATCACTCCAGAGACTCCTGAAATGGAAATAGATTCTTGGACTGGATCAACAAATAATTGTGGGAGCATCATGCTTTTCAACAAACCAAGGCTGGAAGTTGCTGCTTCAACCTGTTTCGCACTTGGATAAGCTACAATCTTTCCTGTTTTATGTACCATACCTTGCGCAACCACCTCAACACCTTCCAGGTTTATTGAATCAAGCGCTAGCGATATGGTTCCCAAATCCACATTCTTTCGATTACTATTTTGTACTAATACGACATTTCTTTCATATCCCACATAAGATATTTCCAACCAGAAGTTATTCAATTTTATGTCAGACCTGAAGCGCCCTTTTTCGTCGGTTGTGAAACCTGTCACATACACTGAATCTTCAGTCAGAACTCGCACTGTAGCACCAATCAATGGTCTGTTCCCATCTGCCGCATATACACGCCCTTTTATTTCTTGAGCAGAAAGGACTGCTATTTTAAATAAAAAAGATGCGAAAATCAATAAATATCTTGTTTTCATACATTTCTATTCGTTTTATAACAACTCCACACATGTTGTGCGAAGGATCTGTATTTATTTTGGTCAAAGGTTAATTATCGACTTTTATTTCTCCTTTTTGTGAAGTTTAGGATGAAAGTGATAATTTAATATGAGTAATTGTCCCACTACCACCTGTTCCAACTATTGCTGTTTTTTACCTTTAGGGATATATAAAGACAAGTCATCAACAATATAAGAAGGTGAATTCTTTACATATTTGAAAGAGATAAACTCAATGAAAAAATCAGATTAAAAGAGTTAAAAAATATAAATTTCATCATTCTGTTTCCTTCCTTTTTCTGTTGTAAATTGAACAACTGGAGTTCCACTTGCCAAACGAAATAGTATTGTATCTGGTTGAGCCCAAAGAAATATCATAATATAAGTCTAGTTAAGTTAACATACATATGAGACATCAATAAGAAGACTATGCTTAATAAAAATGTATCATTATTAATATTGTTGAATAAATATACTATTGTTTTCATTTAATTACAAGTAATAGATGCATTAAATTATGTTAATTATTTATTTATTGACTCAAAGCCAGGATTATGTTACAGAAAAGTTTTTTAATCTTCTAATTTCGAGTACAGTCCCCATTTATTTAGGTACTCCCAACATACATGACTTTGTATCTGGAAAAAATCGTTTTATGAATATTCCTGACTTCGTCACTTTTTACTGTAAAAAACAATCTATTAAAAATCAGTTAGTTAGTTTTATAAAAGGGTGGTTAAGGGTGACATTACCATAAAAAATCGTATATTTACAGCATGTTTGTCCGTAAGAAGGATAGGACGGGTACAGCAAGTATTGTGGCAGGCAACAAGCACGGTGAAAAGTTCAAGGAACTACATACCGCTAGCATTGCAAGATCATGATGAAGAGAAAGCAGACCGATATTCCATTTCACGGAAAAACGCATAGAAGCACATATCGGTTTATGTTTTGTGGCATACAAGGTTTACAAGGGGCCGGAGCGTATAGCCTATAACCGTAAGATGGATATAAGTACTGGCACTATTTTGAAAATAGCTAAACAATAACAACAATTCGACTAAGGCTATCTGTAAACGGTACAATTATTACCAAAACGATACTGCTTACCCCTGGACTCAGGTCACTAAAACCATTTTTCGACTGTTTGTGCGTTTAGAGTGATGTAGACAAAGCTACAAAAAGATATCATATATCGTATATCTATATCATTAAATCACCTATACAGAGATTTTTCCGGCAAACCGCTAACAGCGAGAAGTGACTTTCCGGCAGAAATCTGGAAGAAAAATGCTTGACCGGGGCCATTTCAACAAAAAAACAGGCCGATAAAATAGAGAAAAACGGTCCGACACACTGAAGAATCCACAAAATCTTCAAGATGGAAGGAAGAAAAGATGGCGGGAAAATCGGAAAAGCCCGCGAGCTTTTTCTTCACACAACATGATGCGTGAAAAAAACTCTTTAGACAGGAGAGAAAAAGAAAGAAGGCAGAGGGGAAAAAAATGAAAGAGCAAAGGAAAATTCATTGAAAAGAACCGGATCCGGAGCTATTTGAGAAGAAACTACAAAAGAGATATTACGGCTTATCACACTAACAAACAGGTCATTATCCCAATATACCGCTCCTGAGAATCCAAAATTCAGAAGCCATCGTCCTCTTTTGCGGAAAAAAGAAAACATACCGGATGCCTTCCAGACGAAATGACAAAACGTCACCGCATAAAAAAGGGCTCCGCCCGGGAGCCCCTATCTTGGTAAAGCAATTTTCTGGCCGATTAAAATTCAGAAGTGAAATGGAACTTGATGTGCTTGAAGTCCATCTGCGCCATCTGAAGCACATAACCGCTGTCGGCAAGGAACACATCCCTTCCCTCACGGTCTTTCGCCATATACTGGTACTTACGCTTCTTGAACGCTTCCAGTTCGGCAGGATCGTCGCTTTCAATCCAGCAGGCCTTGTACAGGCTCACCGGTTCCCAGCGGCACTTGGCATTGTATTCGTTCTCCAGACGGTACTGGATGACTTCGAACTGCAGCTGTCCTACCGTACCGATGATCTTACGGCCGTTGAACTGGTTGACGAACAACTGTGCCACACCTTCGTCCATCAGCTGGTCGATACCCTTGTTCAACTGCTTCGTCTTCATCGGATCGGCGTTCTCAATGTACTTGAACATTTCCGGAGAGAAGCTCGGCAATCCTCTGAAATGCAGGTTTTCACCTTCGGTCAGCGTATCACCGATCTTGAAGGTACCGTTGTCCGGCAAACCGATGATATCTCCTGCCCAGGCCTCATCGACCGTAGTCTTCCGCTGAGCCATGAACTGAGTCGGTGAAGAGAAACGCATGGTCTTGTTGTGACGGACATGCAGGTAAGGAGTATTACGTGTAAACTTACCCGAACAAACCTTACAGAAGGCCACACACGAACGGTGGTTCGGGTCGATGTTGGCCGTAATCTTGAAGACAAATCCGGTAAACTTAGGCTCGTCGGGGTTTACCGTACGTTCTTCTGCCAGCACCGGACGCGGACTCGGAGCGATTTCCACAAAACAGTCGAGCAACTCCTGCACACCGAAGTTGTTCAGTGCCGAACCGAAGAATACCGGAGCCAGTTCTCCTTTCAGGTACTCTCCTACCTGGAATTCCGGATACACCCCGTCAATCAGTTCCAGTTCATTGCGCAGTTTCTCGGCCAGCGGAGAACCGATGTGGTTGTCCAGGTCCTCGGTATGGATATCCACTTCCACCTTTTCCGTCACTACCTGCTTCGAAGGCTGGAAGAGATTCAGTTTCTGCTCATAAATATTATATACTCCCTTAAAACGAGGACCGCTTTCGATAGGCCACGTCAGCGGACGCACATGAATGGCCAGTTCTTCCTCCAGTTCATCGAGCAAATCGAACGGATCCTTCGCCTCACGGTCCATCTTATTTACGAAAATGATAACCGGAGTGTTTCTCATACGGCACACCTCCATCAGCTTGCGCGTCTGAGTTTCCACACCCTTCGCACCGTCCACCACGATGATTACACTGTCTACCGCCGTAAGCGTACGGTAAGTGTCTTCCGCAAAATCCTGGTGACCCGGCGTATCGAGAATATTGATTTTATAATCGTGGTAATCAAACTCCATCACGGAGGTAGTTACAGAGATACCACGCTGCTTCTCGATGTCCATCCAGTCGGATGTGGCGGTCTTTTTGATCTTGTTCGACTTTACCGCTCCCGCTACCTGAATCTGACCTCCGAAAAGCAATAATTTTTCTGTAAGCGATGTCTTACCGGCATCAGGATGGGCAATAATCGCAAAGGTACGTCTTCTTTCTATTTCAGCGTTCATTTCAGTAAGTATAATATATTATGCTAATAATTTCTTTAAACAATCTTCCAGACTGTCTACCCAGTAAGGAATCTCTACTCCATAAGTCTCCCGGATCTTGGCCTTGTCGAGCACCGAATAGTGGGGGCGCACTGCCCGGGTAGGATATTCTTCGGTATGCAGGGGACGCAGCTTACAGCCGTCGATGCCTGCCAGGCGGTGAATCATCTGCGTAAAGTCGTACCAGGAACATACGCCTTCGTTGCTGAAATGATAGATACCCGGTACAATCCCCTTTCCGATGGCAGCGAAAATAACCGCAGCCAGGTCGCGGGCATAGGTCGGAGTCCCTACCTGGTCGAAAATGACTCCCAGCGAATCACGTTCACGTCCCAGGCGCAGCATGGTCTTCACAAAATTATTTCCGAAGGTAGAATACAGCCAGGCTGTACGGATCACCATGGTCGAAGCACAGCCTGCCATGGCCTCCTGCTCTCCTGCCAGTTTGGTCCGTCCGTATACCGAAACCGGACAGGTCGGTTCTTCCTCCGTGTAGGGGCGGTGTGCAGTCCCGTCGAACACATAGTCCGTTGAAACCTGAATCAGGCTGCCTCCCCGGCGCTGTACTGCCCGGGCCAGGTATCCCGGAGCCAGATGGTTCAAGCGGTCGGCCAGCTCACTGTCGTCCTCGGCCTTGTCTACGGCGGTATAGGCCGCACAGTTGACAATGATGTCTACCTCATTTCCGGCCACACACTGTTCTACAGCCTCTTCGTTACAAATATCCAGTTCCGCCACATCGGTAAAGACATAACGGTATTCCGGATGTGCGGCAGCCAGCAAACGCATTTCGTTACCCAGCTGTCCGTTAGCTCCTGTGATCAAAATCGTCTTCATTGCTCCAGCTCCTGTTCAATTATTCCAGTTCCAGTTCACCCTGTTTGTCCTTGATATAATATCCGGCGAGGATAGCCAGCAAATCGCCGATTACCTTCATCGCCTTCTGCGTTTCCTCGCTGATTTCCTTCTTCTGAAGTTTCAGCATCAGCACCCCGTACATGGCATCAAAGCAAGTCTCCAGTTCGGGTACGTCCTTGTCGGCCCCCTTTGCACGCAGCTCGACGATAAACGGCAGCGCCTTGTAGTAGGCCGCACTGTAGTAAGGAAATTTAGGAGAACGCAACAGTCTCAGGTGCAGGTCGGTAAGCCATACAATGATGTTCTTGTTGATCTGGAGATGTCCCTTCTCCATAACCCCTTCATCATGCATCATGTTCATCAGGTCCTGGTACCACTGGTCCAGTGCCTGCTTCTGTTCCTCCGTAAGCGAAGGATATGCATTGATAATGTGCTTGCGGATACTCTCCATGTCGAAACGGTTGGCCCGGATCAGGTCCTCAATCTGCCACATGTACAGCAGATATTCCGCAATATTCTGTTTTTTAAGTTGTTGAGAAATATACATAATCAAGAGAATGATTTTCCGGCAATGGCCAGTACGATACCCACTACGGAAGCAATCACTACCACCACACCGATGATTCGGTTCAAGATCCAGATACCCCTCACGTTAAAGCGGGTACGCACCTTGTTCACAAAATACGTGATGCTGAACCACCAGATGAGCGCACCCAGGATAATGGCCAGGTACCCCACCAGCTGGAATCCGAGCGGACTGCCCGGCATGACAAACGAGAAGCGGGCAAACAGACCGATAAACAAAAAGATAATCAGCGGATTGGACAAGGTTACGAAAAAAGCCGTCACGAAGTTATGGAGCAGCGACCCCCGGTTGTTCGAGGTAGGACGCAGCGACTTCACCGGATTGCTGCGAAAGGTATAGATACCGAATGCCAGCAGCATGATGCTTCCCACCACCTGCAGGAACATCTGGTGCTTCAGAATCAGTTCATCCATGAAACTCATGCCGTATCCCGTAATCAGCGCATAACAGATATCGCTCAAGGCAGCTCCCAGACCTGTAACAAAACCGTACCAGCGTCCTTTGTTCAGTGTACGCTGAATGCAAAGCACGCCGACAGGCCCCAGCGGAGCGGAAACCACCACTCCCACGATGATGCCCTTTACCAATAAATCCAGTATCGTAACCTGTTCTAACCAATTCATAATGCAAAGATGCTACTTTTTTACGAAAGTACCTACATTTCGTTTCGTTTTTCTTTCGTGAGAACGGGGTTTTATGTAACTTTGCACAATATTTAAAGTACGACAGAAACATCATTTATAAACATAAAAAGTGCTATGATTCTATTTTTCAGAACCCCTACTCACAGCGTAATTGCTACCGAATGCAGCAAGGAGCTGAACTCTGAAGACATCAAGAAATTGTGCTGGCTCTACAGCGACGCTACTGTGGAAAACGAAGAAGCCCTGACAGGCTGGTTCATCGGTCCCAGACGCGAGATGATCACTCCCTGGAGTACCAATGCGGTTGAAATCACCCAGAACATGGGCCTCGAAGGCATCCGACGGATCGAGGAGTATTTCCCGGTAAAAGATGAAAATGCAGATCATGACCCGATGCTGCAGCGCATGTACCACGGTCTGAATCAGACAATTTTTGAGGTAAACATCAAGCCTCAGCCTATCATATATATTGACAACCTCGAAGAATACAACGAACAGGAAGGTCTGGCGCTGTCACGCGAGGAAATGGACTACCTGCTGAAAGTAGAAAAAGACCTCGGACGCAAGCTTACCGACTCTGAGGTATTCGGTTTCGCACAGATCAACTCTGAACACTGCCGCCACAAAATCTTCGGCGGAACATTCATCATCGACGGACAGGAAATGGAATCGTCACTGTTCCAGATGATCAAAAAGACTACTCAGGAAAATCCTAACAAAATCATTTCTGCCTATAAAGATAATGTAGCCTTCGCCGAAGGTCCGGTAGTGGAACAGTTTGCTCCGAAAGACCATTCGACTTCAGACTACTTCATCATCAAGGATATCAAAACCGTTATTTCACTGAAGGCCGAGACACACAACTTCCCGACTACCGTAGAGCCGTTCAACGGTGCTTCTACCGGTACCGGAGGTGAAATCCGCGACCGTATGGGTGGTGGTAAGGGTTCATGGCCGATTGCCGGAACTGCCGTATACATGACTTCTTATCCGCGCAGCGAAGAAGGTCGTGAATGGGAGAACGTGCTTCCGGTACGTAAATGGCTGTACCAGACTCCGGAACAGATCCTGATCAAGGCTTCGAACGGTGCTTCTGACTTCGGTAACAAGTTCGGTCAGCCGCTGATCTGCGGTTCGGTACTGACTTTCGAACACCAGGAAAACAACGAGAAATACGCATACGACAAGGTGATCATGCTTGCCGGAGGTGTAGGCTACGGTACACAGCGCGACTGCCTGAAAGGTACTCCGGAAGCCGGCAACGAAGTAGTGGTACTGGGTGGTGACAACTACCGCATCGGTCTGGGTGGCGGTTCTGTTTCTTCTGTAGAAACCGGACGTTATTCATCGGGTATCGAGCTGAACGCCGTACAGCGTGCCAATGCCGAAATGCAGAAACGTGCGTACAACGTAGTGCGCGCACTGTGTGAAGAGGATGAAAATCCGATCGTATCTATCCACGACCACGGTTCTGCCGGCCATGTCAACTGTCTGTCTGAGCTGGTAGAGGAATGCGGTGGTCTGATTCACATGGACAAACTGCCTATCGGTGACGAAACCCTGTCGGCCAAGGAAATCATCGCCAACGAATCGCAGGAACGTATGGGCTTGCTGATTGACGAGAAGGCCATCGACCACGTACGCAAGATTGCCGAACGCGAACGCGCTCCGATGTATGTGGTGGGAGAAACTACAGGCGACCATCGTTTTGCCTTCGAACAGGCTGACGGTGTCCGTCCGTTCGACCTGGCTGTCGACCAGATGTTCGGTTCTTCACCGAAGACTTACATGGTGGACAAGACCGTAGAACGCAAATATGAAAATGTAACTTACGACGCAGCGAAATTAAATGAATATGTACGCACCGTACTGCAGCTGGAAGCTGTAGCCTGCAAAGACTGGCTGACCAACAAGGTAGACCGTTCGGTTACCGGAAAGATTGCCCGTCAGCAGTGCCAGGGCGAACTGCAGTTGCCGTTGAGCGACTGTGGTGTAGTTGCTCTCGACTACCGCGGTGAAAAGGGTATCGCTACTGCCATCGGTCATGCTCCGCAGGCAGCGCTGGCAGATCCGGCAGCCGGTTCTGTACTGGCCGTTTCAGAAGCCCTGACCAACATCGTGTGGGCTCCGCTGGCAGAAGGTCTCGACAGCATTTCTCTGTCGGCCAACTGGATGTGGCCTTGCCGTTCTCAGGAAGGTGAAGACGCTCGTCTGTATACAGCTGTCAAGGCGTTGTCTGACTTCTGCTGCTCACTGCAGATCAACGTACCGACCGGTAAGGACTCTCTTTCTATGACTCAGAAATATCCGAACGGAGAAAAGATCATCAGCCCGGGAACCGTTATCGTTTCAGCGGGAGGAGAAGTTTCGGATGTCAAGAAGGTGGTTTCACCGGTAATGGTCAACAAGGATAAGTCGACTTTCTATCACATCGACTTCAGCTTCGATGAGCTCCGTCTGGGAGGTTCTGCCTTTGCACAGTCACTGAACAAGGTGGGCAGCGACGTACCTACCGTACAGAATCCGGAATACTTCCGCGATGCCTTCCTGGCTGTTCAGGAACTGGTCAACAAGGGACTGATTCTGGCCGGTCACGATATCTCGGCAGGTGGTATGATTACTACATTGCTGGAAATGTGCTTTGCCAATACCGAAGGAGGTATGGAAATCTGTCTGGACAAGATCAAGTGCGACGATTTGGTGAAGATCCTGTTTGCCGAAAATCCGGGTGTCATCATCCAGGTAGCTGACAAGCACAAATCGGAAGTGAAGAAGATCCTGGAAGATGCAGGTGTCGGCTTCGTGAAACTGGGTACACCGACCGAAGAACGTCATATCCTGGTTTCTCACAACGGTGCGACTTACCAGTTCGGTATCGACTTCCTGCGTGACGTATGGTACTCTACTTCGTACCTGATGGACCGCAGACAGAGCATGAACGGATGCGCCAAGAAGCGTTTCGAAAACTACAAGCAGCAGCCGCTGGAATTTGTATTCGACAAGTCATTCACCGGCAAGCTGTCACAATACGGACTGAACCCTGACCGCCGTACGCCAAGCGGTATCAAGGCTGCCATCATCCGTGAAAAGGGTACCAACGGTGAACGTGAAATGGCTTACATGCTTTACCTGGCCGGATTCGATGTAAAAGACGTGACCATGACCGACCTGATCAGCGGACGCGAAACCCTGGAAGACATCCACATGGTGGTATATTGCGGTGGTTTCTCTAACTCCGACGTACTGGGCTCAGCGAAGGGATGGGCCGGTAGCTTCCTCTTCAATCCGAAGGCTAAGGCTGCCCTCGACAACTTCTACGCACGTGAGGATACATTGTCACTGGGTGTATGCAACGGCTGTCAGCTGATGATGGAACTGGGTCTGATTACTCCGGAAGACAAGAAGAAGGGCAAGATGCTGCATAACGACTCACACAAGTTTGAATCGAACTTCCTGGGTGTTACTGTACCGATGAACCGCAGCGTGATGTTCGGTTCACTGAGCGGATCGAAACTGGGTATCTGGGTTGCTCACGGAGAAGGTAAGTTCTCATTGCCTTATCCGGAAGACCACTACAACGTAGTTCTGAAATACTCTTATGATGAGTATCCTGGAAATCCGAACGGTTCAGACTACAGCGTAGCAGGTATCGCTTCTCAGGACGGACGTCACCTGGCTATGATGCCGCACCTGGAACGTGCATGCTTCCCATGGGAAAATGCATATTATCCTGCCAACCGTGTACACAGCGACCAGATCACTCCGTGGATGGAAGCATTTGTCAATGCACGCAAGTGGGTGGAAGCACACAAGAAATAACCGGAAGCTGTCTGAAAAACAGAAAAGCTGAAACTGATAATAATACGGAGGCTATCCCTTTATGGGGTAGTCTCCGTTTGTTTTTCACTTCACTCTTCCCATAAAGCCTGTCCTGATTTTTTATTTATTTACCACAAGCTGCGGTTTCGATAAGCCGGTTGCAGTTTTTACGGGAAGATTTAAAAGTCAGTCGAAAAAAGCCAAGCTATTTACATAAATCATTTATTTTTTGCCTCTCATAAAAGAAAATAAATCACTAAAGGTTTTGAAAGCCCGTCATTTTTCACGATATTTGCGAACTTACAACAAATAAAGCCGTCAATATATCTACTAAAATGAAAACGATCTTTTGCTATATACTTCTCAGTCTTTTCACCTTATTCGGACTCCATGCACAAATTTTTGAATACATCGGAACTGACAATGGATTAAGTTCCCGAAGAGTGTTGTCCATCCGCCAGGACAAGCAAGGATATATGTGGATTCTGACACATAAGGGAGTGGACCGCTATAACGGCAAAGAATTTACACACTACCCGCTTCTCAAGGACGGCACTTCCATCAACCTGTATCCCAATCTGAACTACCTGCGGACTGACGATGAGTTCACCATCTGGGAAATGGGCAAGGACGGTTATATCTTCCGGTATGACGAGCTGAAGGATACTTTCCAGCTGATGTTTGATCTGGGTGAGGTGTATCCGGAGGTGAAGCAGACACCGGTAAACTGTGTCTACATGGACCGGAACAACCACTTCTGGTTCTGTACACAGGGAACAATTTATATTTATGACGGTAAAAGCCAGACACACTACAAGCTTCCTGCCTGCTCCATGGGAATGATTACCAGCATCACCCAGGGAGAGGACAACCGGTTCTATCTATCCTCGCACAAGGGACTCTTTGCCGCTACCCTGGACAATTACCAGCTGCGGAACATCACAAAGATTGAATTGGGATTCAGCCACTTTATCGATTATATCTATTATCATAACCGTTCCAAAAAACTGATCATAAATACGTTGCTGAACAACCTCTTCCTTTACAACTGTCAGACAAAGGAAATTATGGATATGGGAGGTACACTGACCGATATCGGAGTCAATGCCATTATTCCCAACAACCTGAACCCGGACGAGGTGTTCATCGCTACGGACGGTGACGGTGTGTATAAACTGAATACACGGAACAATCATCTCGTTCATTTTCTGAAAGAGGATACGCATAGCTTGAATAAAATGAACGGCAGCATCATCAAGGATATTTACATGGATTCTGCCAACCGTATCTGGAACGTGATTTATCCGACCGGTATCACTATCTATTCGGAAAGATATCCGGCATATCAGTGGCTTACGCATTCTCCGAACAATCATAACTCATTGGTAAACAACCGTATCAACGGAATCATCGAGGATTCGGACGGGGATTTATGGTACGCAACCAGCAACGGGGTCAGCCATTATAACATACGTACGAAGCAGTGGAACAACTATTTTGCTACGACCAAGACCGATCCGGTGACCAAAAGTTCCATTTTTATTGCCTTGTGTGAAAGTCACCCGGGATTCATCCTGGCCGGCGGATACATGTCGGGAATATACATGATCAATAAAAAGACGAAGGAAACGAAGTTCTTCCAGCAGAAGCATCCCAGCAAGGAAGGCCCGGACAAGTATATCCGGGCAATCTTCAAAGACAGTGAAGGACTGATATGGAGCGGTGGATTTTATCGTCTGAAGGCGTATGACCCGAAAACTCAGACAACGACAGAATACAACATCGGCTATCCGATTACGGACATCGCACAGAAAGACAGTACTTCTCTGTGGGTGGGCACGATTAATGGCATCTATATCTTCCACAAGAAAGATTCCAGAATAGAGCCGTTCGGAACGGAAGTAGGAAGTATAAATATGATTTATGCCCCACAGGGAGAATCGAAGACCTATTTCGGTACCTATGGGAACGGACTGTTCGTGTTCGACAAGGAAAGTGGAAAAACGACTCACTATCATACGGACAACTGTGAACTGATAAGCAACAACATTTACAGTATCGTACACGACAGGAACAATAATTTATATCTGGGAACTGAAAATGGGCTTTCGTTCTTCAATCTGAAAGAAAACCATTTTACCAACTGGACCAAGGAGCAGGGGCTGATGGCATCGAACTTCAACTCCAAGGCCGTCGTGCACACGCATGACAACCAGTTGATTTTCGGAAGCAATGAAGGAGTCATCATTATCCCCGACAGCATCAAACTGCCGAGAGACTTCTCTTGCCGGATGATTTTCTCGGACCTGTCCATCATGTACCATAATGTATTGCCGGGGGAAAAGGGATCGCCGTTGACCAAACGGCTCGACGAGACTTCTTCCATCGAACTGGATTACGACCAGAATTCTTTTTCGCTGAATGTCTCGGCCATTAATTTTGACAATCCGTCCAACATCCTGTACAGCTGGAAACTGGATGGCTTCTATAACCAGTGGAACCGTCCCTCTGAAATCGGTATCATCCGCTATACCAACCTTTCACCGGGAACCTATACCCTGCGGGTACGTGCCATCCTGAAGGAAAATCATCAGATACTGGAGGAGAGAAGTCTCGTAGTTACGGTCGATACTCCGTTCTGGTTTTCTTTCGGTGCCTTCCTGATCTATGCCGGACTGCTTATCGGAATGACCTATGCATTGTTGCGCTACCAGATGATCCGCAAGGGCAGAAAGGTATCGAAAGAGAAAATCAATTTCTTCATGCATACGGCCCACGACATCCGTACTCCGCTGACTCTGATCAAGGCTCCGCTGGGAGAAATCATGAAAAACGAGCAGTTGTCGGAACAAGGCATGAAAAACCTGAACCTGGCCATGCAGAATACGGACAACCTGTCTGAACTGGCCAATAACCTGATGAACTTCCAGAAGGAAGAGCTTTACAGTTCCAACGTCAATGTGACCAAGCAGGAACTCAATGCTTATCTGGAAAAGTACCTGCTGCAGTTCAAGAACTATGCCGTTCAGAAAGGCATTGAGATGGAATACCAAAGTAATTTTGACCAGCTGGAGGTATGGATTGACTGCAACAAGATCAATTCCATCTTGCGTAACCTGCTGAGCAATGCACTGAAATATACGCCGAAGGGAGGAAGTGTGAAAGTACAGACCAGTTATAGCAAGACGCGCTGGCACATTGTCATTACCGATACCGGTATCGGTATCCCCAAGGAAGACCAGAAAAAGTTGTTCAAGTTCCTGTTCCGGGGCAAAAACGCCACGAACCAGCTGATTACCGGTTCAGGAGTAGGTATGCTGCTCACTTACCAGCTGATTAAAAAGCATATGGGTAAAATCACTTTCGACAGCACGGAAAACATAGGAACCTCTTTCCATTTAAGTTTCCCGATACATAGCAAGCACTACCAGTATAACGAGGAAAAAAATACCGACCAGGCACTGAAAGCATCGGTATTGATTCAAGACAACTGGGAGTTGTCGAATTATCCACGACAGCCGGAAACGCAGGAGCAGGCCGATGAGAATGCTCCGCTGATTCTGATAGTGGAAGACAATGACAACCTGCGCTCTTTCCTGAAACAGAGTCTGCAGAACCAATACCGGATAGCAGAAGCAGAAAACGGTCAGGAAGGTATTGCAAAAGTGAAGGAACAGCAGCCCGACCTGATTATCTCGGACATCATGATGCCGCTCATGAATGGTGAGGAGATGTGCCGCATATTGAAGAACGACATTGAAACGAGTCACATTCCGATTATCTTGCTGACGGCTCTGGGAGAACGTACGGAAATCCTGAAAGGGCTGGAAAGCAAGGCGGACATGTATATTGTCAAGCCTTTCGACCTGATGGTACTGAAGGCCAACATCAGCAATATCCTTGAGAACCGTGAACTGATCAGAAAGAGGTTCCAGCAGGTAGTGCCTCCTTCCGAGAAGGAAGAGCCTCAGGAACTGTCCATGCTGTCCAACCTGGACGATGAGTTCATGATGAAGGTAACCCAGCTCGTCAAGGAAGGTCTGGGCAAGGAACTGAATGTAGACATCCTGTGCAGCGGCATGCACATGAGCCGTACCAGCTTCTACAACAAGATCAAAGTGCTGACCGGTATGGCACCGGCCGACTTTATCCGTAAGATAAAGATGCAGGAAGCTGCCACCCTGCTGAAGAGCAAGAGGTATTCCGTTTCGGAAGTATCCGACATGATGGGCTTTGCCGATCCGAAATACTTCACGGATACCTTCAAGAAGTTCTACGGGGTACCGCCAAGTGTGTACATGAAACAGCAGCCGTCGGACACAGCAGAAACCGGCAGTCAGGCGTAACGTTATTTGGATATTAATATACTATTTATTGACTATGTTCTATTTAAAAGCATTTCTGATATTTGCCAAGATCGGTCTGTTCACCATCGGAGGAGGCTATGCCATGATTCCGCTGATAGAGGCCGAGATTGTGGACCGGAAGAAATGGATCAGCAAAGAAGATTTCCTGGACCTCATGGCCCTGGCACAGACCGTTCCCGGAATATTCGCCGTAAATATTGCCATATTTATCGGCTATAAGATACGAAAATTCTGGGGAGCCTTCTGGATGGCGACAGGCACTATCCTGCCTTCGTTTGCCATCATCCTGCTCATTGCCCTGTTCTTCCAGCAATTCAAGCACCTGCCGGCAGTAGAAAGTATTTTCAAAGGAATACGTCCGGCAGTGGTGGCCCTGATTGCAGCCCCTACCTTCAAGATGGCCCAGTCGGCCCGGATCAACCGCTACAACCTGTGGATTCCGGTGGTTTCCGCACTGCTCATCTGGCTGCTCGACTTCTCCCCCATCTATGTCATCATACTCAGCGGACTGGGAGGATACCTGTACGGACGCTATCAAAACAAAAAACATAAGACGCTATGATTTTCTTACAATTATTCTATACTTTTTTCAAGATCGGACTCTTCGGATTCGGAGGAGGATATGCGATGCTGTCCATGATTCAGGGCGAGGTCGTTACCCGGCACAACTGGCTCTCGTCTTCTGAGTTTACGGATATTATCGCCATCAGTCAGATGACCCCCGGTCCGATCGGAATCAATTCGGCCACCTATGTCGGCTATCAGGCCGTAATCGAAGCCGGATATTCCCACGCTGTCGGAGTGCTGGGCTCAATCATTGCCACGGTATCGGTGGTTCTCCCCTCGTTCATCCTCATGGTACTCATCAGCCGTTTCTTCCTGAAATACCAGAAGCATCCCGCTGTAGTATCCGTATTCAACGGACTCCGCCCGGGGGTAGTCGGTCTGCTGGCAGCTGCCGCACTGGTTCTGATGAATCAGGAGAACTTCGGAACGGGCAACGAACAGATGATCATCAGTATCCTGATTTTCCTGGGAGTATTCATCGCTTCCTGGCGCTTCAAGGTCAACCCCATCCTGCTGATTATCCTATGCGGTGCCATCGGATATGCCGTATTCTAAGATGCCCGCTGCAGGCATTCACGGCAACCGGATCATTTCCATACAAAAGAGATGATTAAAAAAGGCGCAAAAAACTTTTCATTAAAAAGAAATTATGTATATTTGCCCTTGAGTTTTGTTTCCTGTTATTTCCGCTGGCGAAGCAACAGGAATGCAAAAGGGAACCGGGTGAGAATCCCGGACAGTCCCGCTGCTGTAAGTTCCATACAAAAGAATTGCCCACTACCTAAGCCACTGTTTTTTGATAAAGCGGGAAGGCATCGCAATTCCGGAACAAGTCAGAAGACCTGCAAGACTCGTTTGATTTCTTGTTTTCTCGAGGAAAGATGATAAGAATATGCATTTCGAAGCAATTACACATTGATTAATCCCGTTACGGACAAGGAGAATCCTGTTTCCTCTTGTCTACCGGTGATGCATATTCACCTCAACCGAAATCTATGAAAATTTCGGACAAAATTGATTGATACACATGAAAAAGTACATACTATCTGCCCATATAGTACTCTTGACAGTCTTGCTTTTATCTGCCTGTGGCGGAGGAAGTAAGGCTGTTTCAAGTTTGCAGGGAGACACCCTGCAGTTCAAGTATGCAGCACTCCTGCAAATTGTCAGATATCCGGAATATACCCGGGTCACTCTTTCGAATCCCTGGAAATCCGGTCAGGTACTACAGACCTACCTGCTGACCTCACGCGACAAGCCGCAGCCAGCCCATCTCCCGGAAGGCACTGTCGTCCCGGTTCCTCTCCAGAAAACCCTGGTCTACTCCTCCGTACACTGCAGTGTAATGGAAGAGCTGCAGGCAGCCGATGCCATACACGGAGTATGCGACCTCTCGTACATCTCCCTCCCTTTTATCCAGGAAAAATACCGGAAAGGAGTACTGACCGATGCCGGAAGCAGCATGAACCCCGACATAGAAAAGATCATCTCCCTCTCTCCGGATGCCATACTGCTGTCGCCCTACAATAACAACTCGGGGTACGGACGGATTGAAAAACTGCAGATACCGCTGATTGAATGTGCGGACTACATGGAAACATCGGCATTGGGACGTGCCGAATGGATCCGTTTCTTCGGAATGCTTTTCGGTCAGGAAGAAAGAGCCGACTCCATTTTCTCTGAAATCGAAAAGGAATACCAGAATATCAGCCGGATGGCTTTGTCAGCCGCTTCCCGCCCGACCGTCATCAGCGAACTGAAGATGGGGAATACCTGGTACGTGGCCGGAGGTAAGAGCGTGCCTGCCGGACTCTTTGCCGATGCGGGAGCCGACTATATCTTTTCGCACACTCCTCAGACCGGTTCCGTTCCCATGGCCTTCGAAACAGTGTTCGACCGTGGAGAAAAGGCCGATTTCTGGCTAATCAAATACAACCAGCAGCGCGACAAGACTTATACGGAACTGGAACGGGAATACGCTCCCTATGCCCTGTTCAAGGCATTTAAGGAAAGAAAGATTTATGGATGCAATACCAAGTATGTGCCCTATTACGAAGAATCTCCCTTCCATCCGGAAAGGGTATTGAAAGACATGGTCAAGATATTCCATCCGGAAATGCTGAAAGATTATCAACCCCGATATTTCACTCCTTTAACCGAATAAGACCGTGCTACCCTACCGTACCCCTATTCTCTGTACTGCATTGACAGTCCTCATCCTGCTGCTCGTGGCTGCCAATCTTTGTCTGGGTTCCGTGGACATTCCTTCTTCGGCCATCATCGACATACTGACCGGACACGAAGTGGAAAAAAGCAGCTGGACCTACATCGTATGGGAATCACGCGTTCCCCAGTGCATCACGGCGCTGGTCAGCGGTGCGGCCCTTGCCGCTTCCGGACTGATGCTGCAGACGGTATTTCATAACCCGCTGGCCGACTCCTCCATCCTGGGTATCAGTTCCGGTGCCAGTCTGGGAGTAGCCATCGTCATCCTCCTGCTGGGAAGCAGCATTGCCACCGGAGCCTTTGTCCTCTCAGGATTCCTCTCCGTAGTGGCAGGAGCCTTTCTGGGTGCCTGTCTGATTATGGGAATCATCCTGTTGCTGTCGACCCTGATACGCAACCACATCATGCTGCTCATCATGGGTATCATGATCGGCTATGTCACCTCATCGGCCATCACCCTGTTGAATTTCTTCTCCAACTCGGAGGAGGTACATGCCTTCGTCATGTGGGGACTCGGCAATTTCGGAGGGGTCTCCCTCGCGCAACTGCCTTACTTCTGTCTGCTGGCAGGAGTCGGACTGCTCATTGCTGCCTTGCTGATCAAGCCCCTGAACGCCTTGCTCCTGGGAGAGCGGTATGCCGAGAACCTGGGTATCAATATCCGGCAGGTGCGTGCCTGGCTGCTTTTCGCTACCGGACTGCTCACGGCGGTGACCACTGCATTCTGCGGACCGGTTTCCTTCATCGGACTGGCGGTTCCGCACATCGCCCGACTGGCTACCGGCAGTTCCAACCACAACCTGCTGATGCCCTTCACCATGCTGTCGGGAAGTGCCATTGCCCTTCTGTGCAACCTGATCTGCGTGTTGCCCGGAGAAAGCGGCATCATCCCGCTCAACGCAGTCACTCCGGTCATCGGAGCTCCCATCATCTTATATGTGATTATCAACCAGCGTAAAATACAATATTTCAACTGATATATGCTGCATACCGATACTGTCTTGGAAGGAAAGAACCTGACCATCGGATACGGTCAGGGAAAGAAACGGAATCCCGTACACCGGCACCTGAATTTCAGCCTGAAAAAAGGAGAGCTGACTTGTCTGCTGGGAGAAAACGGTTCCGGAAAATCCACCTTGCTGCGTACCTTGTCGGGCACACAGGCCCCGCTGGAAGGGGAACTGCTTTTGCAGGGAAAGCCGCTTTCGTCTTACTCCGAAAGGGCACGTTCGCGGCAAATCGGCATTGTGCTGACCGACCGTACACAGGCCGGGGGACTGACGGTGGAAGAGGTGGTGGGACTGGGAAGGCAGCCGCATACCGGTTTTTTCGGACAACTCACTTCGCATGACCGCCGCCTGATTCAGGAAGCCATGGAAGCGACGGGAATCATCCATAAAGCGAAGCGATATACGGCAGAACTGTCTGACGGAGAGAGACAAAAGGCCATGATAGCCAAGGCACTGGTACAGGAATGCCCGTTAATCTTACTGGATGAGCCAACGGCCTTTCTGGATGTGGTGAGCCGGATTGAGATCATGACACTGTTGCACCGGCTGGCAGTCGAGCAGCAGAAAGCCATCCTGCTTTCTACCCACGACATCGAACAGGCACTGGTACTGGCCGACCGGCTCTGGCTGCTTTCGGCTAAAGAGGGACTGCAGACCGGAATGACCGAAGACATGGTACTTTCGGGAAAGATGGATACTCTCTTCCCCGGACGAAACATCCTGTTCGACCTTATGCACGGAGGCTATGCCCCCGTCATCAAAGGAACGTATACGGTGTATCTGAAGAGTACGGACGAGACCCTCCGCCACTGGACACAAAATGCCCTGAACCGCCATCAGATATTGTGCATCAATGCCGAAGACATGCCTGCAGACGAAAATGCCCTATGGATAGACGTGCAGCAGTCCGACCGGATACTCCTGTACCGCGGAAAGGAACCGCATACCTGCCGCTCGTTCGAAGACCTGCTGAACAACCTGCGCACCCTGCTGCAAGGAAAATGACCGGAGGTTCCTAAAAATAGAACTGCACTCCGCCTTCCAGACCTACATTCTGGAAATCCCGGATTTTGCCTCCGCAATTATAGAATGAGAATGCCCCCGTTCCCAGGTTGACTCCCCAGCGGGACGTAATCATGTACCCGATTCTCAAGTCAGTATAGACCACCAGGCGGCAGTTCTGAAACTCATTCTGATGTACCCATCCCACACCGGCACCCGCCGCTGCCTGGAACATCCATTTGTCATGACGCAAGGTATACGAGAAAGTCGGCAGCAGCGTATGAATATCCAGCTGGATATCATAGCGGGAATCCTGACGGTGGAGGAAAGCATACACTCCTCCTACTCCCCAACCGCTCCGGGTCGCATAATTATAAGCCATCTTCCATTCCGACATTCCCCACGGATTCAAGCGGTCCGCCCCCGAATACAGTTCGTTGATGCACCAGGTATATCCCCCCTGTACATAGAAGGTATGACGCGGAACGGCAATCCGTCTCCTTAAATCCTCGTGCCGGAACTCTGCCTCCTTGAGGGCCTCCATCACCGGATTATATGCCAGCGTATCGATTTTCATGTCCTTCAGATACAGCATCTGCCCCGCCACCGAAGGGCAGGTCGTATTCCCCAGCACACAGTCCTCATGCATCGACACAATCACTCCGTTTCCTCCCACACTCGCCGTACGCTCCCGGGCTAGGCCGACCGCCTGCTCGAAGTCAGTAGAAATCCTTCCATCCAGCACCAGTACACGTCCCAGATTCTCAGCCGAATTAGGGATCCAGTCGTCTGCATGAAACACCTTCACCGAATCGACCGGCTGCGGAGGATATTTTTTCATTACATCCACAATTACGTTCGGAGTCGCACAAGCAGAAAATACCAATACCAGTAAAAGAGAGAGGGAAAATTGAGGTTTTATCATAAGGCCCATAACTTTTCACGTTTGTGATTTTATGACAAAAATAGATTTTTTTTAAAGAAAAAACAATTGAAGCCAAGGGTTTCTCATAAAAAATTCAAACATTTGCAGACTGAGTTTTGTTGTACTTAATAAAGATGAAACAAAAAACAACCGTTAGCAAATGATTACCGCAGAAAACATTTTACTCGTTGGATCAATACTGATTTTCAGCAGCATCCTTATCAGCAAGACCGGATACCGCTTTGGTATCCCTACCTTGTTGCTTTTCCTCCTGGTCGGCATGCTCTTCGGCAGCGACGGACTGGGTATTCAGTTCAACAGTGCCCAGGACGCACAGTTCGTTGGTATGATTGCCCTGAGCATCATCCTGTTTACCGGCGGTATGGACACCCGCTTTTCAGACATCAAACCCGTACTGAAACAGGGTATCCTGCTCTCCACCGTGGGAGTGATACTGACCACCCTGCTCACCGGACTCTTCATTTTCTACCTGTCTGGATATACTCCGGCAAACATTGAACTGACCCTGATGGCCTCCCTGCTGCTGGCAGCTACCATGTCTTCCACCGACTCGGCCTCCGTATTCAACCTGTTGCGTTCGCAGCGCATGAACCTGAAAGAAAACCTGCGCCCGATGCTGGAACTTGAAAGCGGAAGTAACGACCCGATGGCCTACATGCTGACCATCGTCCTGATACAGGTCATCAGCAGCGGCAGCAGCCTCGACCTGGCTGTCATCGGAAAGGACCTGGGCATCCAGTTCCTGATAGGCGGTGCCCTGGGATACGTCGCCGGAAAGTTTGCTGTCTGGCTGATCAACCGCATCAACCTTTCCAACGCCTCCCTCTATCCGATTTTACTTTTAAGTATCGTATTCATTACCTTTACCCTGACCGACATACTGAAAGGCAACGGATACCTGGCGGTGTACATTGCCGGAGTAGTCACCGGAAACGCCCGTCTGGCCTTCCGGAAAGAGACCTCCACCTTCATGGACGGACTGACCTGGCTTTTCCAGATCATCATGTTCCTTACCCTGGGACTGCTGGTCAACCCGCACGAAATGCTTGACGTCATCGGTCCTGCCCTGCTGATTGCCACGTTCATGATTCTCATCGCCCGCCCGGTCAGCGTATTTGCCTGCCTGCTTCCCTTCAAGCAGGTCAGCCACAAGGCCCGCCTTTTCATTTCATGGGTGGGACTGCGAGGAGCTGTACCGATTATCTTTGCCACCTATCCGGTGATTGCAGAGATTCCGGGATCGCAGCAGCTGTTCAATATCGTATTCTTCATCACCCTGCTTTCCCTCATCGTACAGGGAATGACCATTTCCCGGGTGGCCCGATGGCTGCACCTCGACCTTCCGGAGGAAAAGACAGGCAATGAATTCGGAGTTGAACTGCCCGAGGAGATTGACTCGCAGTTGCGCGACCTCACCCTCACCGACGAACACCTCCTTCACGGCAACCGGCTGGCGGACATGAATATCCCCAAGGGCACACTGGTCATGCTCGTGAAGCGGGGCGACCAGTTCCTCATCCCCAACGGACAGATGGAACTGCACAAAGGCGACAAACTGCTCTTCATCATTGAAAGCAAAGCAGCCCCCGAGAGTTCCCCTACCCAGTCCAAGGCATAAGACACCGGGGCAGCAATATCTGCGCTAAAAGGCGACCGGCCGGATTTTCAAGTCAGCAACATTGAAAACCCGGCCGGTCGCCTTTATTATTGGAAACAGTCTCTTTATTTCATTTCCGTCTGTCGTTTCTGATCTGCGGCAAACTACCGTCTCAGTTCTTCTTCTCCAGTTCGCGCAGACTTTCCATCTTCTTGGTTCCCAGGAATTCATAGATACCGCAAAGATGCTCCTTCACCCGCTGGTTGCCAAACTCATACACCTTGGTCACCAGTCCGTCCAGGAAGTCACGGTCGTGCGAAACCACAATCAGTGTACCGTCAAAATCCATCAACGCCTGCTTCAGAATATCCTTTGTCTTCATGTCCAGATGATTGGTCGGCTCATCCAGAATCAGCAGGTTGACAGGCTCCAGCAACAACTTGATCATTGCCAGACGCGTCCGTTCTCCTCCCGAAAGCACCTTGACCTTCTTCATCGATTCTTCCGGACCGCCGAACATGAAGGCACCGAGCAAATCCCGGATCTTGTTGCGGATTTCCCCCTTCGCCACATCGTCAATCGTCTGAAAGACCGTCAGATTCTCATCCAGCAGCGACGCCTGGTTCTGTGCAAAATACCCGATCTGCACATTGTGTCCCAGTGTCAGCGTACCCTCGTGCGGTATCTCGTTCATGATACACTTCACCAGCGTAGACTTACCCTCACCATTCTTTCCCACAAAGGCCACCTTGTCGCCCCGCTCGATGGTCAGACTGGCATTCCGGAACACCACATGGTCGCCATACGTTTTACCCACATTATCCATAATCACCGGATAGCTGCCGCTGCGGGGAGAAGGCGGGAACTTCAACCGCAATGCCGACGTATCCTCCTCGTCCACCTCTATCAGTTCCAGTTTCTCCAGCATCTTCACACGGCTCTGCACCTGCAGCGTCTTACTGTAGGTTCCCTTGAAGCGCTCGATGAAGTCCTTCGTCTCCTGAATCACCTTCTGCTGCTCCTCATACTGTTTCATCTGCTGCTCCCTGCGTTCCTTGCGCAACACCAGGTACTGAGAGTAGTTCACCTTATAGTCATAGATACGTCCCATGGTCACCTCAATGGTACGCGTAGTAATATTATCCACAAACTTACGGTCGTGACTGATGACGATTACCGCCTTGGCACTGCTCACCAGGAAGTCTTCGAGCCACTGTATTGATTCGATATCCAGGTGGTTGGTCGGCTCATCGAGCAAGAGCACATCCGGATTCTGCAGCAACAGCTTCGCCAGTTCGATACGCATGCGCCATCCCCCGCTGAAGTCGCTCGTAGGACGGTTAAAATCCTCACGCATGAATCCCAGACCCAGCAAGGCCTTCTCCACGTCTTCCTCAAAATGCGTCATGTCAATGGCATAGAACTTCTCGCTCATGGCGGCCACCTTCTCAATCAGCTCCATGTAAGAATCGCTCTCATAATCGGTACGGACAGTCAGTTCCTGATTCATACGCTCAATCTCTGCCTCCATCTCGCGCAGGTGCGAGAATGCCTGAGAGGCCTCCTCGAATACCGTCCGGCCGTCTTCCGTCATCAGGTGCTGAGGAAGGTATGCAATCACACAGTCCTTCGGGGCCGTAACCTTTCCGCGGGTAGGCTGACGCACACCGGCCAATATTTTCAAAAGGGTCGATTTACCGGCCCCGTTTTTTCCCATCAGGGCAATACGGTCCTTTTCATTGATCTGAAAACTAATATCACTGAACAGGGTAGTCCCGCCGAATTCGACGGTCAATCCATCTACTGAAATCATATACGCTGTATTTTCTTTGAACTTAATTTACTACAAATGAATTGCAAAGGTAAGCATTTTTCCGCAATTATCGGCAGGACGACCGTCCGTATGCGTCAGGGAAGCAGCCGAATAAGCCGCAGCCCCGGAAGAAAACCGCTTCATCAAAGAAAAATGCGCCGTGTCTGCAGTCCGCAGAAACATTCTGCAAGAGGCGGTTACGGATAAGTGCAGCGAACAGCAGACAAAAGAAAAAAGAAACTGAAAGCTACCTTAATCCGCTACCTGATTTTATCAGTTAACGGCGCAGTTTTATTAATCAGCGGCGCAAACCAATAAAACCACGCCGACAAGCATATTCAGAAAACTTTTGCAATCATCTTCCTGCGCCGTTCCGGCACATTATCTCCGCTTATCCGTACAAAAAAACTTGTCCGGACACTTTCGGCGACAAACACGTCAGAGAAAGGTCCGGACAAGCAATGTAACAATATTACTTTCCTATTTCTAAGATATCATACCGTTTTCAATCCAGTCTGCAGCGTCACTTATCCCGCCAGGAAAAGTACCAGCAGCTGAGCCGTCAGGATACGGAGGAACATCGTAAACGGATATACCGTAGAATATCCTACCGCCGGCGCATCATTACCCGAAATCTGGTTGGCATAAGCCAGGGCAGGCGGGTCGGTAGTACTACCCGCAATCAGACCCATCAGCGTAAAATAGTTGACTTTATGTTTCAGACGCGCAATCACACCGATGATCAGCAACGGAATAATCGTAATCAGGAAACCGATTCCCACATACAGCAGGCCATCCCCTTCGACCACCGTCTGTACGAAGTTTCCTCCTGCCTTGATACCCACACTCGCCAGGAACAATACCAGTCCCACCTCACGCAACATCAGGTTGGCACTCATTGTGGTATACGTCACCAGTTTCACCTTATGTCCGAAGCGGCCGATCAGAATAGATACAATCAGCGGCCCCCCGGCAAGACCCAGTTTGATAGGCGTAGGAATACCCGGAATAGCCAGCGGCAGACTACCGAAGAGGATACCACAGAAAATACCCACGAAGATGGTCACGATATTCGGACGGTCCAGACGCTTCAACTGGTTACCCAGCAAGTCGGCCACCCGGTCGATGGCATCCTGCGGACCCACCACCATCACACGGTCGCCCACCTGCAGTGTCAGCTGACGTGCCGCAAACAGGTCCATACCCGAACGGTTGACACGAGTCACGTTCACCCCGTACATGCTGCTGAAATGAAGCTCACCCAGTGTCTTACCGTTGATAGAAGGCTGAGTGACCAAGATACGGCGGGAAACCATCGGTTTCACCTGCTTGCTCTGATTGTCCCAGTCAACCCCGTCCACCTTCGGACCGATAAAGGCCTGAATCGCCTCCGAGTCATCCTCGGCACAAACGATATTCATTTCATCGCCCAGACGCAGTACCGTATCGGCATTCGGAATATACAGATGACCGTCCTGCAGAATACGCGAGCAGACAAAATCACGTGCCAGGAAGTTCTGCACCTGCGACAGTTTCTTGCCGCTCAAAGCCGCATTCTCCACACGCAGGGCAATATTATAAGGTTTCAGATGAGGATTGGCCTCTTCCTCCTTCTGGATGTCATCAGCCTCCTTGTCCATGTCCACCCGGCACAGATAACGGATCAGAATCATGGCCAGAATGATACCCATCACACCCAGCGGATACGCACAGGCATATCCCATGGCAATTTCCGGTCCGCTGTAATTCAGCTGCTGCAGTGCCTCATTGGCAGCACCGAGTCCCGGAGTATTGGTTACGGCACCGCAAAGCACACCGACCATCATCGGTATGTCTACCCTGCCCTGAAGCGCCCAGTAAATGATCAGGGCCACTGCGATATTCAGCCCCACGATACCCAGCGCAAGCATGTTCAGCGTAATACCCCCCTTTTTAAAGGAAGAAAAGAAAGAAGGACCCACCTGAAGACCGATACAGAAGACAAACAATATCAGTCCGAAATCCTGGATGAAGGAAAGAATCGCCGCATTTCCGGTAAAACCGAAATGCCCGGCCAAAATCCCCACAAACAATACGAAAGTAACCCCGAGCGAAATACCAAACACTTTAATTTTCCCCAATAAGACCCCTGCCGCTATAACAAAGGCATAAAGAGCCACAATGTGTGCTATCGAGTCGGGATTTGTCAATAAATCTTGTAGCCAATTCATAATATTATCAATTTTAAGTGGGAGCAAATGTAACCAAGATTATAGAGTTTAGCAAACATTTATCTCTAAAAAAACTTGCACATTATGTGGCTATGTGTAATAAATTAGTATATTTGCCCTGTATGTTTATCCAACCGACATACTTAGTAACATTAAATCATATATATCATAAAACACAAATTCACTATGGCAGATAGTAAAGAAAAACTCTTTTCAGACTTTCCGTCCGTCTCTACCCAGGAATGGATGGATAAAATAACAGCAGATTTGAAAGGTGCTGATTTTGAGAAGAAGTTAGTTTGGAAGACCAATGAAGGATTCAAGGTAAAGCCTTTCTACCGTAAAGAAGACCTCGAGAATTTAAAAACTACCGACACACTTCCCGGTGAATATCCTTATCTCAGGGGAAACAAAAAAAATGACAATACCTGGTTTATCCGTCAAGATATTTCGGTTGAAGACCCTGCCCAGGCCAATGCCAAAGCCCTGGACCTGCTGAACAAGGGTATTGACTCACTGGGATTCTGCATCAAGGCCAAGGAACTGAGTAAGGAATACATAGAAACCTTGCTGAAAGACATCTGCTGCGATTGCATCGAGCTGAACTTCTCTACTTGTCAGCGTCATTCGGCAGCTCTGGCTGAACTGCTTGTCAACTATTTCAAAGAGAAAAAATACGACCCAGAAAAATTATACGGTTCCATCAATTTCGACCCGATAGGTAAAATGCTGGAAAAGGGCAAAGACGTAAGTGCCCTGGTTGGTGAAGGCAAGAAACTGGTTGAAATCACAGCCGGATACCCCCATATCCAATGTATCGCCGTCAACTCGGTAAGACTGAACAATGCAGGTGCCTATATCTATCAGGAACTGGGATATGCACTGGCATGGGGTAACGAATACCTCAGTCAGCTGACCGAAGCGGGAGTGCCGAGCGACCTTGCCGCACGTAAAATCCGCTTCAATTTCGGTATCAGCTCCAATTATTTCATGGAAATCGCGAAGTTCCGTGCCGCACGTATGCTGTGGGCAAATATTGTAAAAGAATATCAACCCCAGTGCGACTGTGCCTGCCAGATGGTGGCCCATGCGGAAACTTCTACTTTCAACCTGACATTGTTTGATGCCCACGTAAACCTGCTGCGTACCCAGACCGAAGCGATGAGTGCCGCCATTGCGGGCGTGAACTCCATCACGGTGACTCCGTTCGACAAGGCTTACGAGACTCCGGACGACTTCTCTGAACGCATTGCCCGCAACCAGCAGCTGCTGCTGAAGGAAGAATCACACCTGAACCGCATTGTAGACCCTGCCGGAGGTTCCTATTATATCGAGAACCTGACCGTAGCCATTGCCGAACAGGCCTGGAAGCTCTTCCTGGAAGTGGAAGAAGAGGGCGGTATGATTCAGGCCGTACAAAACGAAAAGATACAGCAGGCGGTGAACAACAGCAACAAGGCCCGTCATGAAGCCGTATCGAAACGGAAAGAAATATTGCTCGGAACCAACCAATATCCTAACTTTAACGAGAAAGCGGGAGAAAAAGCACCGCTGGCTCCTAAGTGTGCATGCGGCGGAGGCCATCAGGAAGAGGCTTCGTTTGCCAGCTTGAATACCGACCGTGCCGCCAGCGAGTTCGAGGCATTGCGTCTGCAGACCGAACATTCCGGCAAGCGTCCGAAAGCCTTCATGCTGACCATCGGAAACCTGGCCATGCGTCAGGCCCGCGCCCAGTTCTCGTGCAACTTCCTGGCTTGTGCCGGATACGAAGTCATCGACAACCTGGGATTCCCGAGTGTAGAAGAAGGTGTAAAAGCTGCCCTTGATGCACATGCGGACATCGTGGTAATCTGCTCAAGCGATGAAGAATATGCAGAATATGCCATCCCTGCCTTCAAGGAAGTGGCCGGCCGCGCCATGTTTATCGTAGCCGGTGCTCCGGCATGCATGGATGACCTCAAGGCTGCAGGCATCGAAAACTTCATCCACGTACGCTGCAACGTATTGGAAACATTAAGGGAATACAACGAAAAGTTAGGAATTAAGTAAGAAGATACTATGAAACCGAAATTTAAAGATATCAACATATATGCCGGATTCCATGCTCAGAACGGAGCTGACTGGCAAAAAGAGAACGGCATCACAGCCAACTGGAAGACACCGGAACAGATTCAGGTAAAACCGGTATATACGAAGGAAGACCTGGAAGGAATGGAACACCTGGATTACGTAGCCGGTATTCCTCCTTACCTGCGCGGCCCTTACTCAATGATGTATACCTTCCGTCCGTGGACCATCCGTCAGTATGCGGGATTCTCTACTGCAGAAGAATCGAATGCGTTCTATCGCCGTAACCTGGCTTCCGGACAGAAAGGTCTGTCGGTTGCCTTCGACCTTCCTACCCACCGCGGTTACGACCCGGATCATCCGCGTGTAGTAGGCGACGTGGGAAAAGCCGGTGTATCCATCTGCTCGCTCGAGAACATGAAGGTGCTGTTCGACGGTATTCCTTTGAACAAGATGTCGGTATCCATGACCATGAACGGTGCCGTACTTCCTGTCATGGCGTTCTACATCAATGCCGGACTGGAACAGGGTGCGAAGCTCGAAGAGATGGCGGGAACCATCCAGAACGATATTCTGAAGGAATTCATGGTGCGTAACACCTACATTTATCCGCCAGCCTTCTCCATGAAGATCATTTCGGATATCTTTGAGTATACTTCTCAGAAAATGCCGAAATTCAATTCAATCTCCATTTCGGGTTATCACATGCAGGAAGCCGGTGCTACGGCCGACATTGAGCTGGCATATACACTGGCCGACGGTCTGGAATACCTGCGTGCGGGTGTAGCTGCCGGCATCGACATTGATGCCTTTGCTCCGCGTCTGTCGTTCTTCTGGGCCATCGGTATGAACCACTTCATGGAAATTGCCAAAATGCGTGCTGCCCGTATGCTGTGGGCTAAAATCGTCAAGCAGTTCAACCCGAAGAATCCGAAGTCACTGGCATTGCGTACCCACTCTCAGACTTCAGGATGGTCGCTTACCGAGCAGGATCCGTTCAACAACGTAGGCCGTACCTGTATCGAAGCCATGGCTGCCGCACTGGGACACACTCAGTCACTGCATACCAACGCGCTGGACGAAGCCATCGCACTGCCGACCGACTTCTCTGCACGTATCGCACGTAATACGCAGATTTACATCCAGGAAGAAACACAGATCTGTAAGAACGTAGACCCGTGGGGAGGTTCATATTATGTAGAGTCACTGACCAACGAACTGGCCCACAAGGCATGGGAACACATTCAGGAAATCGAACGTCTGGGCGGTATGGCAAAGGCCATCGAGACCGGTATTCCTAAAATGCGTATCGAAGAAGCTGCGGCTCGTACTCAGGCTCGTATCGACTCTGGCGAACAGACCATTGTGGGTACCAACAAGTATCGTCTGGAAAAAGAAGACCCGATTGATATTCTTGAAGTGGACAATACTGCCGTTCGTCAGGAACAGATCGAAAACCTGCGCCGCCTGAAGGAAGGACGTAACCAGGCTGAGGTGGACAAGGCACTGGCTGCCATCACCGAATGCGTGAAGACAGGCAAGGGCAACCTGCTGGAACTGGCTGTAGAAGCTGCACGCGTACGTGCTACACTGGGAGAAATATCCGATGCCTGCGAAGTTGTCGTAGGACGTTATAAAGCTGTAATCAGAACGATATCAGGAGTGTATTCATCAGAAAGTAAAAAAGATGCAGATTTCGCAAAAGCTTGCGAACTGACAGAAGAATTTGCCAAGAGAGAAGGCCGCCGTCCGCGTGTCATGATTGCCAAGATGGGTCAGGACGGACACGACCGTGGTGCAAAGGTAGTGGCAACCGGTTTTGCCGATTGTGGTTTCGATGTGGATATGGGACCGTTGTTCCAGACTCCGGAAGAAGCTGCGCGTGAGGCTGTTGAAAATGACGTGCATGCAGTGGGAGTTTCTTCACTGGCTGCCGGACACAAGACACTGATTCCGCAGATCATTGCCGAATTGAAGCGTCTGGGACGAGAAGATATTCTGGTCTTCGCCGGTGGTGTGATTCCGGCACAGGATTACGATTTCCTGTACAAGGCAGGAGTCATGGCTATCTTCGGTCCTGGAACCTCTGTAGCCAAGTCGGCTTGCCAGGTAATGAACCTGTTGCTTGAGACGGAAGAGTAATATCAAGAGATTCCTGATAAGGGATTCCCAATAAAAAGCGAGGCTGCCTTCACTTGAAATGTGAAGCGCAGCCTCGCTTTTTATTTATCCGCGTGCTCCGCGAGCCGTTCCGTTTTCCCGTCTGTTCCCGATATCGGCCCCGATACTGGACCCTGTTTGTTCAGGGAATGTCAATCAGTTTGTGAGTCTGCAGACTCAGTCTCCATTCAGGATGTGCCTTGATATAGTCAATGACTTCCTGTGTATTCCGGCAGGAACAGGGCTGAAGAAAATAATGGGCAGCTTTCCATTGCAGATAAGGAGAGACATCCTGTCCCACATACACCACCTTTATTTCATCCATCCGTTTCAGCTTCAACCGGCTGCCCTGCTTGGGAGAACAGGTCACCCAATCGATGGAATCGGGAAGCACACAGGTCCCGTTGGTCTCTATGGCCACATATTTCCCGGCCTGATGAAGGCGGCCGACAAGCTCCTCGTCAATCCACAGTCCGGGCTCCCCTCCCGTCAGAATCACCATCCTGCACGGATAGGCAGTCACCGCAGCCAGCAGTTCCTCATCGCTCATCATCTTCCCTTCCTCGTGCCGGGTATCGCAGAAATCACATTTCAAGTTACATCCGGAAAAACGGACAAACACCGCAGGCGTTCCCACATGGAATCCTTCGCCCTGCAGGCTGTAGAATATTTCATTAATCTTTCTCATAAACCGCCGTATTCCCTTCCGATTCAGTGACTTCAACCTTTACGCAATGAGGAATCTGGTCGCAGATCCATCTGGCAATATTTTCCGCTGTAGGGTTACAGGGAAGTACCTCGTTCAGGTGTTTATGGTCGAGCTGGTCTTTCACGACTTTCTTGATATGCGAAAAATCGACGACCATTCCGTTCTCATCCAGTTCGGCCGAGCGGCAATAGACTGTAATAATCCAGTTGTGTCCGTGCAAGTGCTCACATTTGCTTGCATAAGATAAGGTCAGAAAGTGCGAAGCTGATATTTCCATTCGCTTAATTACCGTGTACATAAAGCATTCGTTTATTACATTAATAAAAATAAAAAACACAGATGCAGCCTAATGTCACCTCAGCTAGCCTTGCAAAGATATAAACAGCAGATAAAATTTACAAACATGCGTGAAAGTTCCTGGACAAAAATCTCCGGTACCTAAAAAATCAGGCAGGAAGCATGCGCCTCCTGCCTGAAAAATGAATTTCTTCTACGGAAAATCTTAAAGTATCCAGAATAACTATCCGGAAAATCCGCCTTGAGATTATTTCTCAGCCGGTCTCTTGGACGAGAGTTTCTCCAGGAAAGTCACCAGGAAGAAACCTACCACCATCAATACAATGGCCTCAACTACAAACTGATTAGGCATCACATTGGTCTCGATGGCCATTCCGTGGGTATTGTCGACCACTTCCTTCCAGGGCCATACCTTATTCAGAGAACCCAGCATGAAACCGGTAAGTACGGCCAGTGTAATATTGCGGAAATGCTTGAGGGCAAACGACAGTACCCGTGAGAAACTGGTGATTCCGATACAGGCACCGGCACCGAAAATTCCGATAACCACCAGGTCGAGCGTCTTAACGGCATCCATGATAAAGAAGTATTTTCCCAGAAGCACCAGAATAAAACTGCCGGAAATACCGGGCAGAATCATCGCACAGATGGCAATGGCCCCGCAAAGGAAAATAAACAGCCAGTTGGAAGGGGTTTCGGCAGGAGTAGCCACCGTAATGTAAAAGGCCAGTGCCGCCCCACAGATGAAACCTAAAATGGTCTTCCAGTTCCAGCCCTTGATGTCCTTTCCGACAAACCAGGTAGACGCCAGTACCAGGCCAAAGAAAAAGGACCATACCAGCACCGGATAATCGGTCAGCAGCCAGGTAATCACCTTCGCCAGTGAAAAGACACTGATACCAATTCCGGCCAAAAGGAACAACAGGAAGTTTCCGTTTATCTTGTTCCAGAAAGCAGCCCACTTTCCGGTAAAAAACAATTTCAGACTTTCGGCATTAATGCTTTTGATGGAGTCGATCAGTTCGTCATAAATACCCACAATAAAGGCAATTGTACCTCCAGATACGCCCGGAACCACGTCTGCTGCTCCCATTCCCATGCCTTTCAGCATAAGCAACAAATAATCTTTTAATGTTCTTTTCATTTTTTGTGTCAATCGGTTTGGTTTACAGCTGCAAAATAAATCAAAAAAAACTACATACTCGACATTTATGTTACAAAACATAACGTCACGGACGAAATATATTCAACAAACAGAGTATTAATCGATTAAATCTGACTAATTTTGTGAGAAAGGCATCGGGTTACGACAAATTAAAACTGATCGGTAAACCTTTTCCTGATTATAATTGTTACAACTATAGAACCAATTTAAAATATATAAGATTATGTCAACTGTAAAATTTCAAGGAAATCCTGTCGTACTGTCAGGAGAATTCATACAAGCCGGCACACAGGCACCCGATTTTTCTTTCGTAAAAGGTGATTTAAGCACTTTCTCATTGGCTGACGGAAAAGGCAAATACCTCCTGCTGAACATTTTCCCGAGTCTGGATACCGGTGTGTGCGCGACTTCAGTCAGAAAATTCAATCAGCTGGCTTCGCAGATGGAGAATACGCTGGTACTGGCTATCTCAAAGGACCTGCCTTTCGCTCAGGGCCGTTTCTGTACGACAGAAGGAATTGAGAACGTCATCGCCCTTTCAGATTTCAGAAACAGCACTGATTTCGGACGCAACTACGGAGTGCTGATTGGTGAAGGACCTTTGGCTGGTCTGCTGACACGTGCCATCGTCATCCTCGATCCGAACGGTAAGGTGGTGTATACCGAACTGGTACCGGAAATCACTCAGGAACCGGACTACGATGCGGCACTGGCTGCTTTAAAGAAGTAATCTTGAGTTATCTTGTGCAATACCTGTAAATACTACGAGCCGTAATATTCCTTCCTTAAAAGGATATTACGGCTCACTTTTTTTATGTCGGTTGCACCGGTCTGCACCTGCCGGACACTTCCGTCCGTCTGACGGAACAGACAACGGTACATGCCCCGGGAAAGACCGGCGGGGTTATCCCAGGCTGACCATTTCCTGCAGAATCCGTACAGCCTGCTCCACGTCCGTCACGTCCTTGACCACCATGCTTCTCTTTCCGCTCTGCTCACGCAGGTTGCAGTTTCTCGGATACTTGGTCATGTAGTCAATGACTTTTCCGAAAGCCGCACTCTGATAGTAAGGGCTGTCCAGGTTGCTTACAAAATAAAGAGTCATCCGTCCCGCCTTCAGTATCACTTTCTCAATACCCAGACGCTTGGCAATTCTCCGCAGAGCGACCACCCGGATCAGTTCCTCTCCCTCAGGCGGAATCTTTCCAAAACGGTCTACCAGCCTGTCCTTGAAAGCATCCACATCCCTGTCGAGTTCCAGTTTGTCCAACTCCCGGTAAAGCAACATACGCTCACTGCTGCTTGGAATATATTCATTGGGGAAGAGCAGTTCCAGGTCACTCTCAAGAGTACATTCGTCCACGAACTCCTCTCCACTGATTTTTTCTTCTCCGGCCTTGATTTCCTCGGCATAAAGTTCGGAAAACTCTTCGTTCTTCAACTCGGTCACAGCCTCTGCCAGAATCTTCTGATAGGTCTCATATCCCAAATCGGCGATGAATCCGCTCTGTTCGGCTCCCAACATGTTTCCGGCCCCCCGGATGTCCAGGTCCTGCATGGCAATATGAATGCCGCTGCCCAGGTCACTGAAATTCTCTATGGCTTCCAGACGACGTTTCGCCTCAGGAGTAAGAGAAGAAAGCGGAGGAGCCAGCAGGTAACAGAAAGCCTTTTTGTTTCCTCGGCCCACACGCCCGCGCATCTGATGCAGGTCGCTCAAACCGAAGTTCTGTGCCTGGTTGATGATAATGGTGTTGGCATTCGGTATATCGATTCCACTCTCAATGATAGTGGTTGCCAGCAACACATCATAGTCGTAATTCATGAAATCGAAGATAATCTTCTCCAGTTCCTCCGGTTTCATCTGTCCGTGACCGATACATACGCGGCAATCGGGAATGTTGCGCACAATCATGGCCTTAAGTTCCAACAGATTATGGATACGGTTGTTGACGAAAAAGACCTGTCCGTTGCGGCTCATCTCAAAATTGATGGCCTCAGAAATGATTTCCTCATTGAAGGTATGCACCTCCGTCTGAATCGGATAACGGTTGGGAGGAGGAGTCTGAATCACCGACAAGTCACGGGCCCCCATCAGCGAGAACTGAAGCGTACGGGGAATCGGAGTCGCCGTCATGGTCAGCGTATCCACATTCACTTTCATCTGACGAAGCTTTTCCTTCACACTGACCCCGAACTTTTGTTCCTCATCGATAATCAGCAGTCCTAAATCCTTGAACTTTACGCTCTTTCCGATGATTTTATGCGTACCGATCAGAATATTGACATCTCCCGAAGCCAGTTCCTTCAGAATCCGGCTGGTATCCTTGGCGGTACGGGCACGACTCAAATAATCGACCTTGCAGGGCAGTCCTTCCAGACGTTTCTTGAAGGTCTGAAAATGCTGGTAGGCCAGTACCGTGGTCGGCACCAGCACAGCGACCTGCTTGTTGTCGGCTACTGCCTTGAAAGCGGCCCGGATGGCTACTTCCGTCTTTCCGAAACCGACATCACCGCAGACCAGACGGTCCATCGGACGGTCGCTTTCCATATCCTGCTTGACCTCCTGGGTCGCCTTCAGCTGGTCGGGAGTATCCTCGTAGAGGAAACTGGCCTCAAGCTCATGCTGCAGGAAGCTGTCCGGACTGTAGCGGAAGCCTTTTTCCTGCTTGCGCAACGAATAGAGTTTGATGAGGTCGCGGGCAATGTCCTTGATTTTCGTCTTCGTCCGGTCCTTGATTTTCTCCCAGGCACCGGTACCCAACTTACTGATACGGGGAGGTTCTCCTTCCTTGCCTTTGTATTTCGATATTTTGTGCAGGGAGTGGATGGACACAAAGACCACATCATCATTCTGATAAATCAGTTTGATGACTTCCTGGGTGGTATTGCCGTTCGGGATTCTTACCAGTCCGGCAAACTTACCGATACCATGGTCGATATGCACCACATAGTCGCCCGGTTCAAACTGATTCAGCTCTTTCAGTGACAGGGCCACCTTTCCGCTCCGCGCCTTGTCGCTGCGGAGATTATATTTATGGAAACGGTCGAATATCTGATGATCCGTGAAGATACACATCTTCAGGGTATGGTCGACAAAACCTTCGTGCAGGGTACGGTCGACCGGGATAAAGGTAATCTGGTCTCCCCTCTCCCGGAATATGTCGCACAACCGGTCGGTCTGCTTCTGGCTGTCGGAACAGATGTACAGCGCATAGTTCCGGAGCTGATAGTCGGTCAGGGTACTTGCCACCATATCAAAGTTCTTATGGAAAATCGGTTGCACGGAAGTGTTGAATTTCAGGACAGCCTGCGGCGTTCCAACGGCCTTATGTCCGAAATCAATCCGCTTCAGTTCACCCGCCTTCTCGACAAAATCGGTTCCTTCTATCAGCAGACTTTCCAGGTCGTCCAGCGATGTACCCTCTCCTTCCTGTGCAATCACCGCCTGCGGAGAAAGGGCTTCTTCACGTACCATCTGAATCCGCTCCCTCACCCACAACAGGTCTTTCACCCAGAGCACCGTATCCCGGGGGACGAAGTCAAGCAGACTGACCCGGGTGGAAGACAGGGTGGAAAGTTCCGGTACGATATTTACCGAGTCCTTACGTTCCTTCGACAACTGAGTCTCGACCTCGAAGGTCCGGATACTGTCTATCTCACTGCCGAAAAAGTCGATGCGGAACGGGTATTCCGAGGCAAAGGAATACACATCCAGGATGCTGCCTCGCATGGCAAACTGTCCGGGCTCATACACGTAATCGACGTGTTCGAATCCCCACGCGGTAAGCTGTTCCGTCAGTTTGTCGCTTTCTATCTCCTGTCCTACCGACAGCGGAAGGGTGCTGCTGCTCAATACGTTCTTGGAAACGACCTTTTCGGCCAGTGCATCCGGGTAAGTCACAATCACCCGTCCCGCTCCTTTTTCCAGTTCGTTCAAGACCTCTGTCCGAAGAATCTCGTTGGCCGCATCCCGCTGACCGTACTTGATGGCCCTGCGAAACGAAGAAGGGAAAAAGAAGGTATCCTTCTCACCGTTCACCTGTACGAGGTCGTGATAGAAATATCCTGCTTCTTCCTGGTCATTCAGCACAATCAGATGAGTGCCTGAATGTTTCTTTACAAAGCCTGAGACAAAGAATGATACGCATGAAGCATGTACGCCATCCATGAAAACGGTACGGATACCTGCATTGTCTATAAGTGAAGCCAAGCCCTCCGTATTCGGATGCGTGGCATAAATTTCCTGAAGTTTCTCTATATTCATTTTGCTTTTTATAGATATCCGCAAAATTACAAAATAATCGTTATATTTGCATTTATCAAATCAGACAAAATCGTATGCATAAAGATATCATTCATTTTTTAAGCGAAAGAAGACTGAAGGAAGCACTGACACAATTACACGCATTTGCTGTCAAAACCGAGAACTGGGAGGTGCAGACAGAAGTGGAGGGAATGCAGACCACTTATCACTATCTGCTGCAATATGCGGCACAGGGAACGGAAGATCCGCAACGGAAAAATCTGTACACGCAGTTGCTCCAGAATGCCTATAAACTGGCCGACCGGTGTGAATTCATGCAGAACTACAAGACTGCATACGGATATTTCCCTGACAAATACCGCCAGTATCATCTGTCTTCTTCACGTACCCTCAAGGATATCTCTCTGGCACTGGAGGCTTTCAGCCAGGATGCCGGTATCCTGGAGCTTACGGTTACCTCGCCCGAGGTCAGAAATGAAAAACTAAAAGCGCTGGCATTGCAGCACCAGAAGAATGTGGACGAGCTGTTTGATAAGGTCTGGACTTCACTGCACTGGACCGAAGAGGAGCAGACAGAGGCCCGCGGGATACTGGATTCGCTGCTGATTCCTGCCAACGACATTGCGGTAATGGTCAGCGCCGTTACACTGAGTTTGCTGAAATTGTTTGATACCGCCAAATTTCAGTTCCTGATGGATGCCTTCGAGCAGCGCCAGGAACCTGTGGTGACGTTAAGGGCACTGACGGGCATTGCCATTGTCTCATCCATTCAGGAAGAGCGGCTGGAGCTGTATCCGGAACTGGGCAAGCGATTGACCCGGATGGCTGAATCGATGAAAACGGTTGACACATTTTTCGAGATACAGCAGTTGCTGCTGCTTACCCGGGAGACTGAGCAGATCAACAAAAAGATGCAGGAGGAAATTCTGCCGCGCATGATGAGCGACTCTCAGGCTTTCGACAAAACGATTCAGATCAAGGACCTGTCTTCGCTGGAAGACCTCAGTCCGGAACTGGGAAAAAATATCGAAGAAATAAGCAAGAGCCTCAACAAACTGAATGCCCTTCAGAAGAAAGGGGCAGACACTCACATGGGCAGTTTCTCCCAGTTGAAGAGTTTTCCTTTTTTCCAGCAGGCCGCACACTGGTTTTATCCGTTCGACAAGCAGACACCGGAGGTATCTACGCTGTTCCGTACCGAGGACGACAAGAAAACCTCGCTGATGGACATGCTGTTGTCTTCCGACGAGTTCTGTGATTCCGACAAGTATTCTTTCTGCTTCACCCTCAACCTGAATCCGATGATTCAGAAAGGACTGACGGAGGCTCAGCTTCCGGAAAACCAGGAAGACCTGCCCGAAGAGATGAAGGCCCTGCTTTCGCGCAATGATACTCCGAGGTCGTTTACCATCTGCAAGCAGTATATCCACGACTTGTACCGGTTCTTCAAGCTGTGGAAATTCCGTAAGGAGGAAGAAGATATTTTCCAGAAGCCACTGACCCTCTGGAAGGTTCCGGCACTGGCTCCTTTCATGCAGATGCCGGAAAAACTGAGACAGACTGCCGACTATCTTCTGCATAAGAAATACCTGGAAGAAGCGACGGAACTGTATCAGCGGTTAAGTACCACCAGCCACCAGAACGATGCGGACCTTTGGGAGAAGCTGGGATTTGCCCTGCAGGGACAGTATGAATACGACAGTGCCATCGAGGCTTATCAGAAGGCCGACCTGTTGTGTCCCGACCAGTTCTGGAACCTGACGCACCTGGGAATCTGCTATCAAAAATTGGGAGATAACGAACAGGCACTCCGGTATTTCCAGAAGGCGGAACCTCTTCAGCCCGACAATCATAACATCCAGCTGCAAATCGGCATGTGCCTGTTTTTCCTGAAAGATTACGACAAGGCACTGGCTTACTTTTTCAAAGTGGAGTACCTGGACGAGAACAACGTACTGGCCCAGCAGTCCATTGCGCGCTGCTATTTCCAGAAACAACAGTTTACGGAGACCATCCGGTTCTACAAGAAACTGATACAGAACCAGAAGGCCAGCATAGACGACTGGTTGAACTGCGGGGCTGCATACCTGATATGCGGAAACATCCCTCAGAGTCTGGAATGCTACAGGCAAGTGGCCGGACAACTTCCGTCGCACGAAAATTTCGTACAGCGTTATCTCAAATATCGCCCGACATTGACTGAAAACGGGGTCAGTCAAGAGTATATCGATTTAATCCCTGATTTAATTTTAAACTAACCGCATTATGATACGACTTGCATTTTTTTGTATCGGATTCATTTGTCTGACTGCCGGATGTCAGCAGAAACGCCAGCAATCAGCCAGTACCGAAGCGCAGGATACCCTGGTACAGGTGGGAAACGACCGTGACGAACACGGCTGCATTGCTTCGGCTGGATACGTATGGAGTGAAGTTCGAAAAGACTGTATCCGTCCTTTCGAAGAAGGGGTACGCATGGAAAGTACCGACCAGGAGAACCTCTCGCTGTTCTTGGTTTTCAGTCAGGACTCTTCGAAGGTCGAACTGTTTTTCTCAGACGGAAGACCGAATGAGATTCTGGACCAGCGCAAATTGCCGAAAGGAGGCTTCGCATGGAATGTGGAAGACGATGACACCAAGAACGTCAGAAAAGACAAGAACGGATGGACGGTCAGCCAGCGCAACCGCCTGATATTCCAGCAGGTACCTCAACCGGAAAAGAAGTAAGCACATTGCCTCAGGCACCGGATAGATTCCCGGAAGATTCGGGAAGCATCCCCTCTTTCAGACAGAAGCATAATCAGGAAGCGTAGAAAAAAATCTTTTTTCCACAACGCGTCATATACATCCTGCTTATGTTTCTGTTTTATTTTATATCTTTGTACAAAAGAAAATGAAGGTATGCAAACAACGAGTGACAGCATCGTAATTATTCCAACGTATAACGAAAAGGAAAATATTGAAAACATTATACGCGCGGTATTCGGACTAGAGAAAAGTTTTCACATTCTGATCATTGAAGACAATTCTCCGGATGGAACAGCAGCCATTGTCAAAAGGCTGCAGACTGAGTTTCCCGACCAGTTGTTCATGATTGAACGCAAGGGTAAACTCGGATTGGGCACGGCTTATATTACAGGTTTCAAATGGGCCATCGAGCATCGGTACGATTATATTTTTGAAATGGATGCCGATTTCAGTCATAATCCCAACGACTTGCCAAGGCTGTATCAGGCCTGCCATGAAGGCGGCGGAGATGTGGCCATCGGCTCACGCTATGTCAGTGGTGTCAATGTCGTCAACTGGCCCATGGGACGGGTACTGATGTCTTATTTCGCTTCCAAGTATGTACGCTTTGTCACAGGTATTCCCATCCACGATACCACAGCCGGATTCAAGTGTTACCGCCGTCAGGTGCTGGAAACCATACCTCTCGACAAAATCCGCTTTAAAGGCTATGCCTTCCAGATTGAAATGAAGTTCACAGCCTATAAATGCGGATTCAAGATCATTGAAGTACCCGTGATTTTCATTAACCGGGAACTCGGTACTTCCAAGATGAATTCCAGTATTTTCGGGGAGGCTGTCTTTGGCGTTATCCGCCTGAAATGGGACAGCTGGTTCAAGAAATATCCCCATGCTAACCCTCAATCACGCTAAAGAAAGTATGAAACGTATATGGATATCAAACGCCGTCATTGTCAATGAAGGCAAGAAATTTCAAGGTTCGGTAGTCATCGAAGGAGAAACGATCAGTGAAGTGCTGACCGGTTCCCAGAGACCGTCAAAAGAGTGTGAAGAAGAAATCGATGCACAAGGGGCTTACCTGATTCCGGGAGTCATCGATGATCATGTGCATTTCAGAGATCCGGGACTGACCCACAAGGCAGACATGAGCAGTGAGACCATGGCAGCGGCTGCCGGTGGGGTGACTTCCTTCATGGACATGCCTAACTGCAATCCGCAGACTACTACCCTGGAAGCCCTGGAAAACAAGTTCGAGGATGCGGCCAAGAAATGTATGGTCAATTATTCGTTCTATTTCGGAGCCACCAACAACAACGCTTCCCTACTTGCCCAACTGGACCGGAAAAAGGTGTGCGGAGTCAAACTGTTCATGGGTGCCAGTACGGGAAACATGCTGGTTGACCGCATGGAAACCCTTCGCAAGATTTTCTCCGAAGCCGGCATGCTGATTGCCACGCATTGTGAAGACCAGCACATTATCCGACAGAATACCGAACTTTTCAAGGAAAAATATGGAGAAGACCCCGATATCACCTGCCACCCGCTGATACGCAGCCGGGAGGCTTGCCTCTCTTCATCCCGACTGGCCGTGCAACTGGCCAAGGAAACGGGAGCACGCCTGCACATCCTGCACATCAGTACTGCAGACGAACTGGATTTGCTGGAAGACAAGCCGCTGAATGAAAAACGGATTACGGCAGAAGCCTGTGTGTCTCACCTGATGTTCTGTGACGAGGACTATCCGAAACTGGGAGCGCGCATCAAGTGCAACCCTTCCATCAAAACCCGGAGCGACCGGGATGCCTTGAGAAAGGCCCTCAGCAGCAACCGGGTGGATGTCATCGGTACTGACCATGCCCCTCACCTCCTCAGTGAAAAGCAGGGAGGAGCACTGAAGGCCGTATCCGGCATGCCCACCCTGCAGTTCTCGCTGGTAAGCATGATGGAACTCGTACGCGAAGAAGTATTCAGCATGGAACAGCTGGTACAGAAGATGTGTCATGCTCCGGCCCTCCTTTACCAGATTTCCCGCAGAGGATTCATCCGTGAAGGCTATCAGGCCGACCTTGTCCTCGTGCATCCGGACAAGGCATGGACCCTTACTCCTTCGTGCATTCTGAGCAAATGCGGATGGAGCCCGATGGAGGGTCAGGTGTTCCACAGCAAGGTAGAGAAAACCTTTGTCAACGGACACTTGGTATACGACGGCAGTCAGGTAGATACCTCCTACCGTGGACAGGCTTTGTCGTTCGACAGATAAATCAAATTACCTGATTCAGATTTTATGCAGACAGAGATTACAACCATCACTTACGAGATACATGACTTGACGGACTACGTCAACTGGATTTATTTCTTTTTTGCCTGGGGATTCCAGCCGCGCTTTGCAACCATTGCCGACATCCACGGATGTGATGCCTGCCGTGCCGGATGGCTGGCCAGTTTTCCGGAAGAGGAACGCGGAAAGGCAGCCGAGGCCATGCAGTTGCACAAGGAAGCCATGCGCATGCTCAATTACCTCGACGGGAAATACAAGGTATACGGAATTTACCGGCTCATGAATGCCAATTCCGACGGCGATAATCTCATTCTGGAGGGAACCCGGTTTCCGTTACTCAGACAGCAGACCCGGGTCAGACCGGAAGATCCGTTCCTCTGTCTGAGCGATTTTGTCCGGCCGCTTTCTTCCGGCATCACCGATACCGTAGGAGGATTCGCCACCACGGTAGATGCGGCCATGGAAGAACTGTTCACCGAGGACGACTACAAGCACATGCTGGTCAAGATTCTGTCGGAACGGCTGGCCGAAGCAGCTGCAGAAAAGATGCATCAGACCCTGCGCACAAAAATCTGGGGATATGCACCGGATGAGAAACTTTCCATGAAAGAACTCCTGCGCGAAGAATATCAGGGCATACGTCCGGCAGTAGGATATCCCTCACTGCCCGACATCTCTGTCAGCCACCTGCTGAACGAACTGATTGAGATGGAACGGATCGGTATCCGTCTCACTGAGAACGGGATGATGCAACCGCTGGCTTCCGTCTGCGGACTGATGTTTGCCCATCCGGCCTCACGGTACTTTTCGGTAGGAAAGATCAGCGAAGAACAAGTGAACGACTATGCCCTTCGCCGGGGAAAGACTCCGGAAGAAGTGAAGAAATACCTGATTTCCAACTTACAGCAATGAGTCTTCTATGATATTATTACGTGTGTCCCTGTTTTTTCTGGTCCTGCTGTTGCTTCCGGACTGGTATCTGTACCGCTATTATATCCGTCCTTACGGGAAGAACCACCCGTTACGACGGGTCTTCTGGCTGCCCTCCCTGCTGTTGCTTCTGGCACTGGTTGTCTTCATCATCGGGTGGGAACAGTTGAACTCTTACATGGGAACGTACCTGATTATCGCCCTGTGCATTGCCATCCCCAAGAGCCTTTTCGCCCTCTTTCACCTGCTGGGAAGAGGACTCAGCGCCCTGATTCCCCCTCTCAGAGGAAAGAAAATCACCCGGCTTTCGGTCACCGGCAATTTGCTCATTGCACTTGCTACCGTGGCTTATATGCTATTCGGGGCCATCAAAGGAAAAGAATTCTTCCAGGTCAGAGAGGTTACATTTGCCTCCCGCGACCTCCCCGCCGAATTCGACGGATACCGGATCCTGCAATTGTCCGACATGCATACGGGCAGTTGGGGCAACAATCCCGCTGCACTGGAAAAGGCCGTACGACTGTGCAATGCGCAACAGCCTGATCTGGCCGTCTTCACTGGGGACCTGGTAAACCATAATGCCGATGAGGTACTCCCTTTCATGCAGACGCTTTCCAAGTTGCAGGCCAGAGACGGAGTTTATTCCATCCTGGGCAACCATGATTATGCGACCTATACCCGATGGGACAATCCGGCACAGCAACAGGCCAATGTCGATTCTCTGATTGAAAGAGAAAAAAGAATGGGATGGCAGCTACTGCTGAACGAGCACCGGATTATCCGCCGCGGCAACGACTCCATCGCACTGGTGGGAGTAGAGAACAGCGGCAACCCGCCTTTCCCGGACAGAGCCGACCTGAAGGCCGCATTAAAAGATACCGGACCACTGTTCAAGGTACTCCTCAGTCACGATCCTACCCACTGGCGCAGGGAAGTGCTTCCAGATACCGATATCCAGCTCATGCTGGCCGGGCACACCCACGACATGCAGATCAGCGTATTCGGTTTCTCCATTTCGCGCTTCATCTATCCGGAGCACAACGGACTTTACACCGAAGGAGGACGAGGCCTTTATGTAAACATCGGACTGGGACACATCCTCTTTCCCATGCGACTGGGAGCCTGGCCGGAAATCACGCTTATCACATTACGAAAACAGCAATAATCAAAAACCATCAAGTATATGAAATTCTTATATCTTATCTATCAAATCTGCATCGGATTACCCATTTTCCTGGTAATCACGATTCTGACAGCCCTCATCACCATCCTCGGCTGCTGGTTGGGTGATGGGCACGTATGGGGATACTATCCCGGAAAGATCTGGTCGCAGCTTACCTGCCGCCTGTTTTTACTGCCCATCAAGGTCGTCGGAAGGGAACACCTGGACAAGAAGACCTCATACGTATTCGTAGCCAATCATCAGGGCTCGTTCGACATCTTCCTGATTTACGGTTTTCTGGGCCGCAACTTCAAATGGATGATGAAAAAGAGCCTGCGCAAACTGCCGTTTGTAGGAAAAGCCTGTGAATCGGCCGGATTCATCTTCGTCGACAAATCCAGTCCACGAAAGGTATACGAAACCATCAAACATGCAGAAAAGGTACTGCAGGACGGTACTTCACTGATGGTATTCCCGGAAGGTGCACGTACCTTTACCGGACATATGGCCGATTTCAAGAAGGGAGCCTTCCTGCTTGCCGACCAATTACAGCTTCCGGTCGTACCGCTGACCATCGACGGTTCTTTCGACATCCTGCCGCGCACCGGAAAAACGCTTTCCTGGCATCCCATGAAACTGACCATCCATCCGGCCATCTATCCCATAGGTAAGGGAGAAGCCAACCTGCAGAAACTCATGACCGAGTCTTATCAGGCCATTGAAAAGGACCTTCCGCCACACTATCAGGGAAAACGCAAAAATCCGGACCAGTAAGTAAAGGCAAAAGAAGACGATACCTCAGTAAGGATGGCAATCCTCCCCTACTTTTACAGGACCGAAAGCCATTGCCTGAGTCATTACATATTCTCCGGGAGTACCTCCGCAATCAGAAACGGGAATTTCAATTGCAGAGGTACTCCCGGAGATTTTTATCTGTCCCTCTCCACGTTCCCGTTTCCTGTCACAGCCCGGCATAAAAAAGAAAGGATACCTTCCTTCCGGAACGTACCCTTTCACACCATTAATAAAACCTTATAAAATAAAGACACAAATGCGATTTATTCTCCTTTTTTACAATTTCCCGGCATACAGATCTTCCAGAAAGGCATCCAGATAAGCTCCACGCACGTTTGATTTGTAGAAACGACCTTCCTTGTCCAGAATCAGGCACATAGGCACAGACATGATATGGTACTGCTGCGCCGCCTCACCGTAGATTCCTCCTTCCATACGCCCCTGCGTCCAGTCCATTTTTTCTTCCTTCAGTGCCTTCTGCCATTCCGAATCCTTCTCATCCACCGAAATGCTGACAATCGCAAAATCCTTGTACTTCTCGTGCACCTTTCTCAAGTGAGGAATTTCCGCCCGGCAGGGTCCGCACCAGCTTGCCCAGAACTCCAGCATCACATACTCGCCTTCTGGAATCAGCGAAGACAGACGCACGGTCTGTCCGTTGCGGTCCAGCACCTCCACATCCTTGTACTTCTCACCGATGGCCATCCATCGCACCGATGCAGCCGTTCTTTCCAGCCGTTCCCATTCCGATGTACCCTTCCAGTAAGGCTCAAACCAGCCCAGCAGTTCATCCATCTGTGCGGAAGTAAACGACATGTTCGGATCGGAGAACAACACAATCGCCTGATCCAAGGCCACAACTGAGCGGGCATTGCCCTTGATAAAATCCAGCTTGGCCTGAAGCAACCGGTCGTTCCACTTTCTTTCTTCCCGTACCAATGCCTTTCCGACGGATTCATCCACCTCCTTGCCCTCCAGTTCCGGTACATAATACTCGTTCAGGTAACGCTCATTCACAGCCGACAAGGTATCCGTCAGCGGTTTCAGACCGGCATTCATCTGCAGGAACAAATCGTGCGTAGGCGATCCGGTTACAGTCGGAGCTACCGTCTTGCGGGTAGTAGAATAGTAATACCCCGGTAAAGTAGCCACATCCCCTGAAAAAGAAATATCCGAATTATCCAGATAGAACATGGCCCTGAACTTCCGGTTTCTCAAGTCAGCCTTCTCTCCCGGACGGTTCGTATCAATCACCAGGTAATGCATCGACGGAGCAGATACTGCCCCCGACAAGACAAACTTACCTTCCTTCATTTCCGTACTGTCCACCGTGACCGGATTATTCAAGGAGTCCAGACACTCCAGATAGACCTTTCCGTCTACGTGCTCACCCGTAAGCGTTCCGTGAATCGTGTATCCTTCCGATACAGGGTGACAGGCACCCAACAAACCTGCGGCGGCAAGGGCCACCCAACCAATTTTTTTCATATGCAGTATATTTTATATTTCAGATTAAGGATTCTGTTCCAACAAATTATTTCCAGAGAGCGCCATACGGGGCAAAGGAAGAATACCTCCTCCCGACCAGACCGTCACATACTTCCGGGCCTGCCAGTCCACTCCATCGAGTGCATGATAGCGCACCATATCAAACCATTCCTCAAAGTTCTCTCCAAACAGTTCCAGATACTTCTGGTCGAAAATTTCCATCAGCAGGTCCGCATCCTTCACCTGTTTCAGGTACCCGTCATCAAAACCCGCACGCTTCATCAGCGGAGCCAGCAGTCCCCGCACCTGTTCCGGTGTCAGGATACCCTTCCGGAGTCCGGCCTCCGCCTGAATGAAATACAGTTCCGACAGACGCAGCATATAGAGCGAATTGCCCGGCCGGTTCTCTATCTGGTCATTCATCTGATACTTGTTCATCTGATACACCGGATTCACCGGTTTGGTAAATGCCCACTGATACCGCCGGTCGCCCGGATGCGCCTCTGCAATCATCGTCAGAGTCTTTCCGGCACCTCCCTTCCAGTCGTACCAGTTGCTCGTCACTTTCTGCTGGTTATTCATCGTATACGGATAAAACAGCAGTTCCGAGTTGTCGAAACTGGCAAACACATCTCCGTAATTCTTTTCCAGTACGATGCCCTGAGCCTTTCCTTCTTCCAGCACTTCCGACACCAGTCGGTATGCCTCCTTATACTCTCCCTGCGACAGCCGTACCTTTGCCAGGAATCCCTTTGCCGACAGACCGTTGGCCATATACATCACCGGACGTCCCGAAGCCGTCTTCACCGGCAAGTCGGACGCCTCTTCCAGGTCGGACACAATCAAGGCATAGCAATCCGCCACCGAAGCACGGGCCTTCGGAATGTTCCCTCTCACAGGCTCCTCGTACAAAACCACCCCATAACGGGAATCCGGCTTCCAGAACTCCCCGTAAAGCCTCAGCAACATGAAATGCGCCAGTGCCCGGTTGAACTTCGCTTCCTTGATGTAATTACGCCGCATCTCCTCCGACAAGCCCCGGATAGACCGGCCATCCTGCAAGGCAGCCAGTACCGAATTCGCCTGATTCACGACATAATACAACTGCGTATAGGTTTCCGAAACCACAAAATTATCATCCAGTATGCTTCCGGAAGCAAAACTTGCCGCCCCGTTTACCGAAGAACTTTTCAGTACCCCGCTCCGCATGAACATCGCATTGTAGATGCCCGAATAATTTCTCCACGAAGCATAAATACCTCCTACCGCGATTTCCGCCGAGGCCGCATCCGTAATCAGCGTCCCGTCATCCAGCACATACTCCGGTTTCAACTCGTCGATGGGTCCCATCAGGCTGCATCCGTTCATGCAGCACAACCCTATCATTCCCAATATATAATGTTTCAGATTCATGATAAATACAAATTACGATCAAAACTGCAAATTGACTCCCACCGAGAACGTCCGGCTCAACGGATAAGGATCGCTGTTGGTTCCCATGCTTGTAATACCGGAAGCAATGGTCTCCGGGTCCAGCCCCGGCCAACCGGTCAAGGTCAGCAGGTTGGTAGCCGAGACAAACAGACTTCCCCGTGCGACACCCGCCTTTGTCATCCACCTTTCAGGCAAGGCATACGACAAGGTAACATTCTTCATGCGCAGGTACGACGTCTCAAACACATACCGGTCATTGTCCAGGTAATTCATGTTATACGGAGAAGCCACCAGACGCGCATAACGTGCATCCCGACGCTCCGGTGTCCAGGTATTTCCGAACAGCTCACGTCCCACACTCTGCCCCAGAAAACCGTAAGCCTCCTGATTCAGGTTGGAATACAAGGCCTGTCCTCCCCACTGGAACTGCATCAGCACCGAAAGCGACCAGTTCCGGTACGTGAACGTATTGGTCCATCCACCGAACAGCTTCGCCTCCGGATTGGCAATCACCACCCGGTCATCGGCCGAGATCGTACCGTCTCCGTTCATGTCCCGCATCAGGAAATCCCCTTCTCCACCGTTCTGGTAATTGGCGAACCCCTTCTGCTGCGCCTGCTCGTTCAATGCCGCAAGCTCCTCCACATCCTGTATGATATGATCCACCACATATCCCTTCACCGTTCCGGCAGGCATTCCCACCAGGAAAGCATCCTGCATGGTAACAGCAATCTGCGCATTGTTCAGCGACTCAATCCGGTTGCGGTTGACAGCCAGGTTCAGGTCACTCATCCAGGAAAAATCCTTTGTCTGCACCGGATAACCTCCCATCATCCACTCCAGTCCCCGGTTCGACACATCAATGATATTGTCGTAATAATTCTTCATGCCCGACTCCAGGATATGAGGTGCCGGAGCCAGCGATCCCGCCGTATAGCGGTAATACACGTCAAAGCCCCCATACAAACGGCCTGAGAACAACGTAAAGTCAAGTCCCAGATTCACCTCATGCGTCTTTTCCCAGTGGATTCCCTCATTCGGCAACAAGTCCTGCAGGCGTACGGAAGAACTGTTTCCATACTGTCCTGCCGTATAATACTGCCGGTAAGAGAAACTGGACACATTCGTCGATCCGGTCTGTCCCCAGCTCAACCTCAGTTTCAGTTCATCTATCCAGCCGGTCCGCTTCAGGAAATCCTCCTCACTGAGCATCCATCCCGCAGACACCGCCGGGAAAACACCCCACTGGTTGCCCGGCCCGAACTTCGAAGAAGCATCGGCACGTAAGCTCGCCTCCAGCAGATACCGTCCGGCATAATCATACGACACACGACCGTACAACGAATTCAGTCCGCTTTTCGTCACAAAATCAGCAGACGACAGCACGTGCTGTGCCGAACCCACATTGTTCAGGTAATCATCGTTCGGGAATCCCTGGAACGTAAAAGCCTCTCCCCGGCTCACACTCCGGTCGGCCCCATAGCCCAGCATCACTCCCAGCAAATGCCTGTTCCAGTACCGGCTGTAATCGGTACGGAAGTTGACAGACGTATTCGTATATTTCGAACGGTTGGTACTGAGTGTGGAATAAGGAATCATCCCCTGCCACAGTTCCTGCGTTTTTCCCGGGTAGAAATACCGGTTGGAATAATTATAAGAAGCCATCGTAAAATCCGCATGCAACTTCAGTTCCTTCAGAATATCAATGTCCAGATACACATTACCCATAAACTGGTCGCTCACATTTTCCGATTTCCGTTCCAGCAGGGCCACCGGACTGGCTACCGTCACCCCCTCGGGCAAATCATAGTGCGACGCATAATCAATCCGTACAAAATCGCCGTTCTCGTCATAGACAGGACGATCCGGCCGCACCAGCCAGGCATGCGTATCACTCTGCAGAATGGACTCCTGACTCGGACTTTTCCGGCTCGAATTGGAGTAGCTCATCAATACCCCCGCACGGACACGTTCGCTGACAGCCGTATTCAGCGACATGCGCGCCCCGTACGTATCCATATGATCGTACTTATACAAGCCGTCCTGGTTGATTCCGTTGAAAGAAAAAGAATAATCCGTCTTCTCCGAGCCTCCCCGCACCGACACATTATACTGATGCGTCAACGCATTGCGGTTGCGTATCTCCCGGTTCCAGTTCACATTCTCCTCCCCGAAAGCCGAGGAGTTCAAGCCCTGAAACCCGGTGAAAAGCATCGTCTGCGGATCCATCTCAAAACGACCGTATTTCATCAGCAAGTCGGGCATCACATTGGTAGACACCACCCTGCCGGTCATCGATTCATTATAGGCACGCATGGAGTTGACCAGAATCTCTTCGTGCAACATCCGGAACTCCCGGTTGTCCAGCGGAGCAAACTCCTTCACCGGATTCCCGATACTCAGGGTATATCCGGCCTCCACCTTCACCTTCTCGCCCTTTCTTCCCGATTTCGTGGTGACAATAATCACACCATTCGCTCCTCTCGACCCGTAGATGGCCGTAGCCGAAGCATCCTTCAGCACATCAATGCTTTCGATATCTCCCGGCGAGACATTCAGCAGCGGGTTCAGCGCATTCCCTTCCACAAACATCGGGACCCCGTCTATCACATACAGCGGCGCATTGTTGGCCGTCAGCGAAGTCGTAATGGGATAAGGAGAAGTCACCCCGCGCACATTAATCGACAACGTAGCCCCCGGTTCTCCGCTGTTCTGCGTCACCAGTACCCCCTTGATGGTACCTCCCAGCATGTTCTGTACGGTAGTCGATGTATGCGAAAGCTTTTCCATGTCCTCCTTCTTCACCGAAACGATCGAACTGGTCAGACTCTTCCGGTTCTTGTTGCCGTAGCCGATGACCACCACATCTTCCAGCAGCTGGGCATCCGTCTTCAACGTCATGTGCTGTACCTTCACCGTATTATTCACCGTCACCTCCTGCGGTTCCAGACCGATAAAGGAATAACGCACCCGGCAAGGCGTGTGCGGAAGATTCAACGTATACTTTCCGTCATAGTCGGTAATGGTACCCAGCGAAGTCCCCACCACCACTACAGACACTCCCGGAAGCGGATTTCCCGATTCATCACTCACCACACCCGACAGGACATGACTGCCGTCCTCCTTCTCCTGGAGATACGTTGCATACGGGTTTCCCGCAAAAACGGCATTGACCCAAAAGGGGAACATTCCGATTCCCACCCAAAATCTTAATCTCTTATAAAAGTTCATACCTGGAATATTAAACGAAACTCACTTCGATTGTTAACAAGTGGCCCTGCCGGCAGTCATCTACAGACAAGCAACGCCTTATTATTATGTAAACAAGAAAGACTTCAAAAAAGTTCTGTAATTCGTATATAAATTCACTTTACAATCCCTTTCAGTCTTCCAGGCCGATACATGCATTTCCCAAAGACTTTCCGGCAGACAGAAAAAGCAATGCCGCATACCCCTCTTTCAAGAGATATGCGGCATTGCCTTATTAAAATTACCTTCTTTAATCCATACGTATGCCGGATGCGGGTCAAGACCGGCAATCCTTCCGGTACCGGATACGGCTCAACTCATCGCGAAGCCCCGATTTTTTCCATGTTGCTGCGGGCCACCGCCATATATTCCTTAATCATCGGATTGTTCTTGAACGACTCCGGAGCCTGGTCCACGATTTCCTCCAGCAGCGGTGTCAGCATCGGATAAGGGAAAGCGTTGCAAATCATGATGAACACCCCCGGTCCGAGCACATTCTCATAGTTGGCCTGAATAAACTCCTTGGCCAACGCATTCATTTCGTCATTCACTTCCTTACGCAGACGGGTAATCTCCCGGTGGATGGTCTCGGAATCCTTTCCGTCCATAATCATCCGGCTTTCCTGGCGTTCCACCTCGTAGGCACGGTCGTCCAGTGAATTCTTCTTCATGACAAAGTCATTGAAGCAGTCATTCAGCGGAGTTCCTTTGATGGTAATACCCGAGTTGCTTATATCAATGTAGATATCTCCATCCTCCAGCACAAAAGGCATGATCGACTCATCGTCCATAAACAGTGATACCAATTGCGCAGAATCCACCTTTCCCTCCATCTTGAACAGCCCATGTATTACCTCAGTCGAATCTATCTTCACCATCTGGTTACCAGAAGGCACTTTGATAAAAAGCATCTTTCCGTCCAGACTGGATACAGAAGAGACACCCTCTATCTTATATTTCTTTCCGCAAGAAGCGCATATTATCGCACAAAACAGAAAAAAGTAAAATTTATACATGCAACAAGCTTTTTTGTTTACGGCGCAAAGGTAAGATGTTTCTACCTTGCTAAAAAATAAATTATCAAAATTTAAACTTAAATAGAGGTTTATTACTGTATCAAAAGAATTTAACTCCCTCTCCCCCGCTTTTTCCCTGCCTTTTCCCTACAGGAAGCGGGTAACACAAAGTCACCGTCTCCTCCCCTCCCTTTTGTATTGCGCAAGGAATGAAAGTCATAAAAACTGTAAAAATAAGAACAAAATGCCATTATTTTCATAGAAGATGCAAAAATCTGAACACAGATGGGTTTTCATGTGCAAAAGTTAGATTATATTTGTAAAAAATTTAATTTTATATACAGAATGAAAAAACTTAAAGCATTAGCATTTGCACTGATTTGTGCAGCTTTCTCACCGGTAAAGGCCGATGAAGGAATGTGGCTTCTACAGTTGATGCAAGAGCAGAATCTTGCCGACAGAATGAAAGCGCAGGGTTTGAAAATGGATATCGCCGACATTTACAATCCGGAACGTATCACACTGAAAGATGCGGTAGGTATTTTCGGACGCGGATGTACAGGAGAAATCATTTCTGCCGAAGGATTGATCCTGACCAACCACCATTGCGGATACGACGCGATACAGCAGCATAGCTCGGTAGAGCACGATTATCTGACTGACGGTTTCTGGGCTAAGAACCGCTCGGAAGAACTGCCGACTCCGGGACTGACCTTCAAGTTTGTGGAACGCATCGTCGATGTGACTGCAGACGTCAACGAAGACATCCGTAAAGGAAAGGTATCGGAAATCAACTCATTCGGTGCCGAATACCTCGACAAACTGGCTGCTGAGGTACTGAAGAAGAGCGACCTGAAGGGCAAGCCGGGTATCTCTACCGAAGCGCTTCCTTTCTATGAAGGCAACCGTTTCTATGTGTTCTTCATCAAGACTTACAGCGACGTGCGTATGGTAGCTGCTCCTCCTTCTTCTATCGGTAAGTTCGGAGGTGAGACCGACAACTGGATGTGGCCGCGCCACACTTGCGACTTCTCTATGTTCCGTGTATATGCCGACAAGAACGGTAATCCGGCAGAGTACAGCAAGGACAATGTGCCTTTGAAGGTGAAGAAACACCTGACCATCTCACTGAAGGGTCTGCAGGAAGGCGACTATGCCATGATCATGGGATTCCCGGGAAGCACCAGCCGTTACCTGACAGAAAGCGAAGTGAAACTGCGCATGGTGGGTACCAACGTACCGCGCATCACTGTCCGTGAGGCTCGCCAGAACGTGCTGCGCCAGGAAATGGCTGCCAGCGACAAGGTGCGTATCCAGTATGCCAGCAAGTTTGCTTCTTCAAGCAACTACTGGAAGAATTCAATCGGTATGAACAAGGCCATCATCGACAACCGTGTACTGGAAACAAAGGCTGAACAGGAAGCTAACTTTGCCAAGTTTGCCAAGGAACAGAACAACGAGGCATATGCCAAGGTGGTAGGACAGATCGACGAGTACGTGGCTAAGGTGGCTCCGATTACCCGTGAGCTGACTTACTTCAGCGAGACTTTCCGTTCGGGTATCGAATTCGGTGCGACTTACGTAATCTTCGAGAACCTGAAGACTGCCCTGCAGAAAAACAAGAAGAAAGACATTGAAAAGAATATCGAGGCGCTGAAAGAGGCATATGCCAGCGTACACAACAAAGATTACGACCACGAAGTAGACCGCAAGGTGGCTAAGGTGCTGATTCCGCTTTATGCCGACAGCGTATCGGCTGAAGCTCTTCCGGCATTCTACCAGACCATCAAGACTCAGTTCAAGGGTGATTACAATGCCTACATCGATGCCTTGTATGACAACACTATCTTTGCCAACGAAAAGAACTTCAATGCCTTCATCGCCAACCCGACTGTAGAGGCCATCGATGCCGACCTGGCTATCCAGTACTCTAGCAGCAAGAACGAAATGGCGAAGAAACTCTTCGACAAGAGAAGCGAAGTAAGCGGTGAAATCGACCTGCTGCATAAGACTTACGTACGTGGTCTGTGCGAAATGTATGCACCGACTCCGAAGGCTCCGGATGCTAACTTCACTATCCGTCTGACTTACGGTAATGTGAAGGCTTATGATCCGAAGGACGGTATCCACTACAAGTATTACACTACCCTGAAGGGTGTAATGGAAAAAGAAGATCCGAACAATCCGGAATTTGTGGTACCTGCCAAACTGAAAGAGCTGTATGCTACCAAGAATTTCGGCCGCTATGCATTGCCTAACGGTGAAATGCCGGCTTGCTTCCTGACTACCAACGACATCACCGGCGGTAACTCGGGTTCACCGGTAATCAACGGCAACGGCGAACTGATCGGTTGTGCTTTCGACGGCAACTGGGAGTCTTTGTCGGGTGACATCAACTTCGACAACAACCTGCAGCGTTGTATCGCCGTAGACATCCGCTACGTACTCTTCATCGTAGAGAAACTGGGTGGATGCAAGAACCTGATCGATGAAATGACAATCGCTGAATAATACAGCCTGTCGAACAGATAGGGATGCCCGAAAGGCATCCGGCAAGAGAGGACAAGCAGACGAAGGCTGTGGCAAAACACCTTGTCGGCTTGTCCTTTTTTCTGCCTGACTGGATTTGTAAATTAACCCCAATTTTATAAGATATATGAAAAAAACACTTCTTCTCTCACTCTTTGGATTATGTACGGCTATGGGCAGCTATGCCGACGAAGGCATGTGGATGCTGACCGACCTGAAGAAGCAGAATGCGGCTGTAATGCAGGACCTGGGACTGGACTTGAGCATCGACCAGGTGTATTCTCCCGACCACATCAGCCTGAAGGATGCGGTGGTGCACTTCGGAGGCGGATGTACCGGCGAGGTGATTTCTTCGGAAGGACTGGTGCTGACCAATCATCATTGCGGATATGGCTATATCCAGCAGCACAGTTCGGTGGAACACGACTATCTGACCGATGGTTTCTGGGCCATGGACCGCAGCCAGGAGCTTCCTTGCGAGGGACTGACTGTCACGTTTATCGACCGTATTCTGGACGTTACGGAATATGTGGAAGAGCAGTTGAAAAAGGATGAAGATCCGGAAGGACTGAACTATCTTTCTCCGAAATACCTGGAAGGGGTAGCCGAGCGCTTTGCGAAAAAGGAAAAAATCGCTACCGACGAGTTTACGGTGCTCGAGCTGAAGCCTTTCTACGGAGCCAACAAGTATTATCTGTTTGTAAAGACTGTCTATAAGGACATCCGTATGGTAGGAGCTCCTCCTTCTTCCATCGGCAAATTCGGTGCAGATACCGACAACTGGATGTGGCCCCGTCACTGCGGCGACTTCTCTATCTTCCGTATTTATGCCAATGCCGAGGGCAAACCGGCACGGTATGATGCGACGAATGTGCCTCTGAAGGTCAAGAAACACCTGGCCATCAACCTGAAGGGTATCCAGGAAGGCGACTTTACTTTCGTCATGGGATTCCCGGGACGCAACTGGCGTTACATGATCAGCGACGAGGTGGAAGAACGGATGCAAACCACCAACTTCATGCGTGATACGGTCCGCGGCGTGCGTCTGCGCGTACTGGGCGAGGAAATGGCAAGCAGTCCCAAGATCCGTATCCAGTATGCCGCCAAGTATGCCTCATCGGCCAATTACTGGAAAAATGCCATCGGCATGAACGAAGGACTGGTACGCCTGAAGGTACTCGACCGCAAGAAGAGAGAGCAGGAAGCCCTGCTGAATTTCGGACGTGAAATCGGCGACGACAGTTACCGTCAGGCCTTTGAGAGCATCCGTCAGATTGTGGCCAAGCGCCGTGATGCCGTATACCATCAGCAGGCTATTTATGAGGCACTGATGCTGGGTACGGAGTTCTCGAAGGTACCGGAAACCGACTCGCTGCAGCAGGCTCTCGACGGCAAGAACCGGAAGGAGATTCAGGCTGCTACTGCCAGTCTGCTGAAACGTGCCGACAAGTTCTTCAACAAAGACTACAATGCGGCAGTCGACCGCAAGGTTTCGAAGCAGCTGCTGGCACTGTATGCCCAGCTGATTCCGGTAGACCGGCGCATCAGTATCTTCGAAACCATCAAGAAGGAGTTCAACGGCAGTACCGATGCCTTCATCGATGCCTGCTTCGACCGCTCCATCTTCCGGAGCCGGGAGGCACTGGAGGCATTCCTGAAGAAACCGGATGCCATGCAGCTCAAGAACGACCTGATGGTGCGTTACGCACAGTCGGTGAAGGACGGTTACGAGGCTACAAGCGAGGCCATGAAGAGCGAGACGGATGCTTACAACCGTGCCCACAAGACCTGGGTGGCGGGAGTACTGGCTTACAAGCAGCGGAACGGACAGCCGATTTATCCGGATGCCAACTCTACCCTGCGTCTGACATATGGCAAGATCGGTTCGTATGAGCCGGCCGACGGCAAGGAGTATCTGTACTACACCACACTGAAAGGCGTGATGGAAAAAGAAGATCCGAACAATCCGGAGTTTGTGGTACCTGCCAAACTGAAAGAACTGTATGAGAAAAAGGATTTCGGTCCGTATGCCATGCCCGACGGCCGGATGCCGATCTGCTTTGCTACGGCTACCGACAATACGGGAGGTAACTCCGGCTCACCGGTCTTCAATGCACGTGGAGAACTGATCGGTACGGGCTTCGACCGCAATTACGAAGGACTGACGGGTGACATCGCCTACAACCCGCAGTTGCAGCGTGCAGCCGTCGTGGATATCCGCTATACACTGTTCATCATCGACAAGTTTGCCGGCGCAGGTCACCTGCTGGAGGAAATGACCCTCATCAAATAAAAGACTGATTTTAAATAAAAGAACCGACAAGGGAGGATTCTTTCATTCTCCTTTGTCGGTTTTCATTTCTTTCAAAGAAAAGACTCCGACCTCCGTGCGGAGGTTGTAAAACCCTCGGACGGAAGTCAAAAAACCCTCGTATGCAAGTTGCACGACCTGCATACGAGGGTTTGATTATTGATCGACAGACGACGGACTACCTGCAACGGGAGAAAGGAAAACCTTTCCTCGCACTGCGGCAACGGCCCGTTATTTCCGGTTCTTTTCGCGTTCCTCTTCCTGCGGGATGCGGAAGGCCGTGTACAATTGCAGAACGGCTGCCACACTCAGGCAGGCAATCCATTCGTTGCGGTGCCAAAGCAGCATCATGACACCGGCCACGATGAGCAAAGCCGCCCCGATCAGCTGCTGCCGGCGCAGGCGGCGGATGACGATGTTACGGCCTTCGTAACGGGACTTCACCTGCACATAGGCAAACAGTACCGCTCCAATCAGATAGACATAGGGCGCCCATACCAGACGGGTAATCTGGAGCACAGCCCCCAGCAACAGCAGGACACCTCCTGCCATATATACATAAGAATCGAGTTTCTTCATATAAAATCCTTAGTGTTCCAAATCTTCTTCAAAAATAAAAATATCCTCATCCGCCTTTTTCATCTTGTACTTCTCGCGGGCAATCTTTTCCAGTGCCTCGGGATTCGATGTCAGTTCCTTCAGCGCCCGGCTGTCCTCTTCATACTGACTGCGGTAACGCTCAATTTCGGTATTCAGTTCCCGTATCTCACGCCAGTGGGAAACCCGCCGGATCAGGCTGTTATCGTCGAGCACACCAATGATCAGCACGAACACCAGGATGGTGATCATGTATTTGTGGCGGCACACATAATTCCATATATACTTCAATCTGCTCATAAAACAAGGTATAACAGTTCACGCGACAAAGATATAAATTTTGAACGGGAGGCAGGTGTTGAAACCGATATTTTATGTACTTTTGTAGGTACGAACATTAAAATTATCATAAATACAACCATATGGAGAACTATATTGTATCGGCACGCAAATACCGTCCCGCCACTTTCGATACGGTGGTCGGACAACGCGCACTGACTACTACCCTTAAAAATGCCATTGCCAGCCAGAAACTGGCACACGCTTACCTGTTTTGCGGTCCGCGCGGAGTAGGTAAAACCACCTGTGCCCGTATCTTCGCCAAGACCATCAACTGTCTGAATCCCACGGCAGAAGGTGAGGCATGCAATGCGTGTGAGTCCTGTCAGGCGTTCAACGAGCAGCGGTCGTACAATATTCATGAGCTCGATGCGGCTTCCAACAACTCGGTGGAGGATATCCGTTCCCTCATCGAGCAGGTGCGCATCCCTCCCCAGATCGGAAAGTACAAGGTGTACATCATCGACGAGGTGCACATGCTGTCGCAGGCTGCCTTCAATGCCTTCCTGAAAACACTGGAGGAGCCGCCTCATCATGCCATCTTCATCCTGGCCACTACCGAGAAGCACAAGATTCTGCCTACCATCCTGAGCCGCTGCCAGATTTATGACTTCAGCCGTATCAACATTGCCGATATGGTGGAACACCTGGCCAATGTTGCCCGGAAGGAAGGCATCGAAGCCGAACCGGAGGCACTGAACGTCATCGCACAGAAAGCCGACGGAGGTATGCGAGATGCACTGTCCATCTTCGACCAGGTAGTGAGCTTCACCAACGGACACATTACCTACCAGAGCGTCATCGAAAACCTGAACGTGCTGGATTACGAATATTATTTCAAGCTCACCGACTACCTGTTGGAAAACCGGGTGACCGACTGTCTGCTGGTGTTCAATGACGTGCTGAAGAAGGGATTCGACGGCAGCCATTTCATCACCGGACTGACCTCTCACTTCCGTGACCTGCTGGTCAGCCGTGACCCGGAGACCCTGCAGTTGCTGGAAGTGGGAGCCTCCATCCGCGAGCGCTACCAGCAGCAGGCACAGAAATGCAGTCCGCAGTTCCTGTTCAAGGCCATGAAACTCTGCAACGACTGCGACCTGAACTACCGGCTGAGCAAGAACAAGCGATTATTGATTGAACTGACACTGATACAGGTTTCCCAACTGACACTGGAGGAGGACGGCCACAGTGAGGGGCGTGGCCCTAAGCAGCAGATTAAACCCGTCTTCAACCAGCAGGCAGCCACTGCCGGCGGAACCCAATACGTAACAGCGCCTACGGGACAAACGGGAGGTACTTTCCCGCAGGCTACGGCTACGGCCACTGCCGTACCGGCCGGAAATCCGGCCCCACAAGCCGCTCCGGCAGGAACACAGGCTCCAGTCACCCAACGGCCGGCACAGACGGCTCCGGCAGCTACGGCCACGGCAGGCAGCACCACAGCGACAGCTACGGCACGTACAGCCCCGCAGGCTGCTCCGGCAGGCGACAAGAAGATTCCGGTCATGAAAGCCGGCAGCATGGGATTCTCCATCCACAAGCCGCATACTCCTGAAAAGCAGGTAAAGGCTGCCGCTGCCGTCACTCCGAATCCGGCTGCCAGTCAGGCCGACTACGAAGACTATATCTTCAACGAGAAAGACCTGGACTACTACTGGAGGGAATTTGCGGCACAGTTGCCCAAGGAAGAGGCTGCCAATGCGGCCCGAATGATGAACCTGCATCCGCATCTGCTGAACAACCAGACTACCTTTGAGGTAGCGGTAGACAATGAAATGGTGCAGCGCTACATGCAGCAGCTTGCCCCACAGATTACGGCACACCTGCGCAAGCAGCTCCACAACCGGAAGATTGAGATGACGGTACGGGTAAGCGAACAGAACGAGAACGTCAGGGCCTACAGTCACCTGGAGCGCTTCCAGATGATGAGCCAGAAGAATCCGTACCTGAAAAAACTGAAGGAGGAGTTCGACCTGGAGTTGTCCTGATTCCCCTTCGGGCCACTTTTGCCCATATACATTCATCATACTTTAATAAAATATCCGCCTGCGATTCCCTACGGGAAAAGCAAGCGGATACATTTTTTAAGTCTGTCTTTATTCTCTCTTATAACTTATCGTGCTTACACATCTCGTGTGTGACGGCTGACCCTACGCTTCTGCGACACCGACAGGCGATACACATCCGTTAGAGGTCATGATTCCGCATCCGGTACTCGGCCAGTTCCTCGTATTTCGTACCGGGACGACCGTAGTTGCAGTACGGATAAATGGATATTCCTCCACGCGGAGTAAAGATTCCAGTCACTTCGATGTATTTCGGATCCATCAACCGGATCAGGTCCTTCATGATGATGTTCACACAGTCCTCGTGAAAGTCACCGTGGTTGCGGAAACTGAACAGATACAGTTTCAGACTCTTGCTTTCCACCATCTTCACATCCGGCAAATAGCTGATACGGATTTCCGCAAAATCCGGCTGTCCGGTAATCGGACACAGACTGGTAAACTCCGGGCAGTTGAAACGTACCCAATAATCATTCTCCGGATGCTTGTTGACAAAAGCCTCGAGCACCTCGGGTGCATAATCCTGCTTGTAGGCGGTGGTCTTACCCAGCACCGTCAATTCATCTTCTCTTTTCATACTTCCTACACTTCACATTAATCAAAAGTCAGTCCGGCACGGTTAGCGGCGTTCGGACTGTGATTTTTCGTTCAAATACTTCTCCAGTCCCTCACGGCGCAACTTACAGGCCGGACAGTGTCCGCAGCCGTCTCCTACAATTCCGTTGTAGCAGGTAAGGGTCTCGTAACGGACAATATCGAGCACACCCAGTTCATCGGCCAGGGCCCAGGTCTGTGCCTTGTCAATCCACATCAGCGGAGTATGGATCACAAACTGCTCGTCCATGGCCAGGTTCAGTGTCACGTTCAGCGACTTGATAAAGGCGTCACGGCAGTCGGGATATCCGCTGAAGTCGGTCTGAGAGACTCCCGTCACCATGTGGCTGATGCCTCTTTCACGGGCATACACGGCGGCAATGCTCAAAAAGAACAGATTGCGTCCGGGCACAAAGGTGTTAGGGAAACTTCCTTCGGGCTTCTCTTCGTCCATCCGGATAGAGGTATCCGTCAGGGAATTCTTTCCCAGATGACCGATAAAGGATACATCCATTACGTCGAACGACACTCCGGCCTTGCGGGCCAGTTCACGGGCCAGTTCCACTTCCTTCACGTGCTTCTGTCCGTAAATGAAACTCAATGCATATACTTCCTTGAAATGCTTCTTTGCCCAATAAAGGCAGGTGGTAGAATCCTGACCACCGCTGAAGACAACCAGTACTTTTCCGTTATCCATGATCAGATATCTTTAATTTTCAATACATTGTAAGAGATGTGCTCGTCGTAGACATCGCTGTCGTCCACTTTCTTGATGTAGTTCACCACCCGGATGGTTACCGGCAGGATAATCACTTCATAGGCGGTTTTCAATACCACCTGTACCAGCATCAGCTTGGCCAGTTCCGTCAGCGGCATCAAGCCACCGAAAGCCAGCGGGAAGAAAATCAGTGAATCGGCGCTCTCGCCTGCCACAGTAGAAAGAATGGCACGTGCCGAGAAGTTACGTCCCTGAGAAGCCACTTTCATACGGCTCATGACATAGGCGTTGATGAAAGAGCCCACCAGGAAGGCAGTCAGACTGGCCACTGCAATACGGGGAGCCATACCGAAGACGAAATTAAATCCTTCTTCTCCCTCCCAGAACGAAGCAGCCGGCAAGGCTACGGCAATCTGTCCCAGGGCTACCACCATGAAATTCATGAGGAATCCCATCCAGATAATCAGACGTGCCTTACGGAAGCCCCAGACTTCGGCAATACAGTCATTGATAATGTAAGAAATCGGAAAAACAATAAGTCCGGCAGTTACGGTAATCGGACCCATCTGGACAACTTTGGTTTCTAAAAGATTGGCTGCAACCAGGCAGACACAAAACACAATACCCAAAACCATAAAGGGTACTGATACGAGATTTTCTTTTTTCATCGCTCCTGTTTTTTACGTGGTGTTCTAGAATACACGGCCGTTATTCACGGCATCGCATGTGAATGTTCTCTTTTTTGTTAATCGGCTGCAAAGGTAAGAAGGATTTGCGGAATCTGCAAGATTTTTATAATTTTGTAGAAACAGGAAGATACAACGACCGCTATGACAACGAACAATCTGCTGAGTGAGAAGCTCACTTATACGGGACATAATTCGACCCCTACCCACCTGCATCTGTACAGTTACGAAAGTACGGGGGTGGTTACGGCTCACGGTGAAGACATGGAGAGTCTGATTCCGTCATTAAGGCAGGATGCCATCAACTGGATTCAGATACACGGACTGCAGAATGCAGAGGAGATCCAGAAAGTCTGTGAATATTTTCAGATTGACTTTCTGACGACACAGGATATCCTGAACTCCAATCACCTGACCAAGATTGAGGAGCACGAAGCGTATAACGTAGTGATTCTGAAGCGGCTTCTTCCGAAAAAAGAGGGAGAATATGTGCCTCAGCAGCTCTGTGTCATCCAGGGTGAGAATTTTGTGCTGACTTTCGTAGAGAAGGAGACTGATTTTTTCGATGATATCCATGCCGCACTGAAGAAAAACATTCTCAAAATCCGTAACAGGCAGTCCGACTATCTGCTCAGTGTGATTCTGAATAGTGCCATGGCCAGCTTTATGTCCATCATCTCGCAGATGGAAGATGAACTGGAGGATCTGGAAGAACATTTCCTGTCACTTGACCTAGACAAACAGCCCGGCATTGAGGATATCCAGCTCTTCCGCCGGAATTACCGGCTGATCAAGAAGAGTATTTTTCCGCTGAAAGAGCAGATCAACAAGCTGTTTCATGCCGAGAACAAACTGCTTCATAAGGCGAACCGTCCTTTCTTCAACGACGTGAACGACCACCTGCAGTTTGTGTTGCAGACACTGGAGGGGTGCCGGGACATGCTTTCGGCCCTGGTCGACCTCTACCTGTCGAACAACGACCAGCGGATGAACGGCATCATGAAACAGCTCACCATTGTTTCTACCATCTTCATCCCATTGACCTTCCTGGCCGGTATCTGGGGAATGAACTTCCAGTGGATGCCGGAACTGAGCTGGAGATACGGTTATTTCTTTGCCTGGGGACTGATGATTGTCGCTGCCGTATCGGTATTTATTTATCTGAAATACAAGAAATGGAATTGACCCCGGAAATCTGAGACAATGGGAGTCCAGCAGACGGGTCTGAATAAAAGGCTGGAAAAGCAAAATTGAACAGCCAATGATTGCATGAATTAACACAACAGATTATGAGAAAGAAAGAACTATACGAACAGGTCATCGCTTACTTTAAGGAAGCCATGCCTGTAGCCGAAACCGAACTGCATTACAGCAATCCTTTTGAACTGCTGGTAGCGGTCATATTAAGTGCCCAGTGCACGGACAAACGGGTCAACATGATTACCCCTCCGCTGTTCCGAGACTTCCCGACACCGGAAGCCATGGCAGCCAGTACTCCGGAAATCATCTTCGAATACATCAAGAGCGTAAGTTACCCGAACAACAAGTCCAAACACCTGGTGGGAATGGCACAGATGCTGGTCCGTGATTTCCACAGTGAGGTACCATCGACCCTGGAAGAACTGGTTAAACTGCCGGGAGTGGGACGCAAAACGGCCAATGTGATTCAGAGTGTCGTCTTCAACAAGGCCACTATGGCCGTAGATACGCATGTGTTCCGTGTGAGCCACCGCATCGGACTGGTTCCCCAAAGTTGCACTACCCCGCTGGCTACGGAAAAGCATCTGATGAAGTATCTTCCCGAAGCCATTGTTCCGCAAGCGCACCACTGGCTCATCCTTCACGGACGCTATGTCTGTACGGCCCGGAATCCCAAGTGTGAGACGTGCGGACTGAACGGCCTTTGCAAGGCATCCCTGAAAGCACGCCCTTAAGTATTAAATATCATATGAATAATACATTGAAAGTCGGTTAATACATTGAAAGTCGGTTGAATCATATAACGATATATAAACCTGCGAATTATATAACAATATATAAGCCTGGGAATCCTATAATTATAATAATATATAAGCCTGCATTTCATGAACTGCTTGCCACGAAATGCAGGCTTATTGTTACAGTTTGAGGTAGGTCTTCAACGTTTCGACATATTCTTCAAAAGCCCGTTTCCCCTCTTCTGTCATCCTGCAGGAGGTACGGGTCTTCTTCCCTATAAACTCCTTGTTTACCTGAATGTATCCGGCACTGCTCAATTTCTCCAACTGTACACTGATATTACCCGAAGTAGCCTGAGTCTGTTCCTTCAGATAATTGAAGTCAGCCTCATCAACCGACAAAAGAATGGTCATAATCGTCAGTCTGAGCTGTGAATGGATAATCGGATTAAGTTCTTTAAGCATTATCGTACTGATTTGTGTTGATTATTAAGTATATGTCCCGGAATTACCATCATAATCAGGAATGAGAATCCAAACCATAAATGCCATGTAACAGCAATTTTTCCCTCAGTCACCAATGCGGCAAGCATGTAAATCGCCAGCACGAAAGCCGGTAGCGGAGAATAAATCAGCCATTGAGATTTTGTGATTACTCCCGTAATAGAAATGCCAATCCCTGCATATAGCAGACTCAGGGGCAGCATCAGACCAAAATTGATTACTCCGATCCAGACTCCGGTCAGTAAAATAGCCACTACAGAAAGTGCAAACAAGGAACCTACCACCGTCCATGTATTGTCGACAGCCTTATCCATGTAAGTGATTACCGAGGGTTTATGCCGGCTGTTTTTCAATTTAAGCAATATGCCGGGCACAAACATCAGGAACCAGCCGGTTGCCCATAATGAATTCCCCGTTTTCAAAACCAGTAAATAGACTACCAGAGCAATCAGTATGGCAGGATAGCCATAATACAACAAGACATTCCCATTACCCACCTTCATGTTGTCCTTGGTCTGCTGAATCATCTGGGCAATCAGTTCCAGACTTTCCTTTTCTGAAAAATTTGTCTCTTTCATAGTTTAATCCTTTAAAATGGTTTATTTTATAAACTAAAAACAGATAAATAAAAGCAGGAAAGCGCGCTTCTTCCTGCTTTCTTTCACAAATATAAATAAGTTTATTTTATAAACCAAATATATTGAAGTCTTTTTGAGGAAAAGAGAAAAAATAAAAGCACTCAAAGAAAAGAAAAGAATCATGTATAGATTTTCGTAATAGATAAATGTGTCATCATTATCATTTTACGTATACGGCTTACCTTACTCTGGATGAAATCAAAATGATTAAAGAACCGAGCTATCACACAAACACCATATTATATAGAAAACGATAAAGCAACATTATATAGAGAACAATAAAGCACCTCACAACGGTTACCCATAACTGCAACCCAAAGAAAATACACATCTCCCTCTCCCCTTAAAACCATCCCTGCCAGTCAGCCACACTGCCAAAAAAGAAACGGTTTTGCCATAAAATGCACGCTTTGTCATAAAAAGTCCGCCAAATTGGCAGTTGATGCCATTTATATTCCCCCGAAAAATCATGGCACGGCATTTGTTTTATATAAGGCGTGACGCTTCGAGTTACAGAAGCGGCAAAATAAACTAAATGTTGAATAAAAATAAAAATAGATATAATTATGGGAAAGATTATTGGTATAGACTTAGGAACTACAAACTCATGTGTAGCAGTATTTGAAGGTAACGAACCTGTAGTAATCGCTAACAGCGAAGGTAAGCGCACAACTCCTTCTATCGTAGGTTTTGTAGATAACGGTGAACGTAAAATCGGTGACCCTGCAAAACGTCAGGCAATCACTAACCCGACACGTACCGTTTACTCTATCAAACGTTTCATGGGTGAAACTTATGATCAGGTAGCTAAAGAAATTTCTCGTGTTCCTTACCCAGTGGTAAAGGGCGACAACAATACTCCGCGTGTTGACATCGACGGACGTTTGTATACTCCGCAGGAAATTTCAGCTATGATTCTTCAGAAAATGAAAAAAACAGCTGAAGACTATCTGGGACAGGAAGTAACAGAAGCCGTAATTACAGTGCCTGCATACTTCTCTGACTCACAGCGTCAGGCTACTAAGGAAGCTGGTCAGATTGCTGGTCTGGATGTAAAACGTATCGTTAACGAACCGACAGCAGCTGCTTTGGCTTACGGTGTAGACAAGGCTAACAAAGATATGAAGATTGCCGTATTCGACTTGGGTGGTGGTACATTCGATATCTCTATCCTGGAATTCGGTGGCGGTGTATTCGAAGTATTGTCAACTAACGGTGATACTCACCTGGGTGGTGATGACTTCGACCAGGTAATCATCGACTGGTTGGTTCAGGAATTCAAGAACGATGAAGGCGCTGACCTGACTCAGGATCCGATGGCTATGCAGCGTTTGAAAGAAGCAGCTGAAAAGGCTAAGATTGAATTGTCTTCTTCAACTTCAACTGAAATCAACTTGCCGTACATCATGCCGGTAGCCGGTGTTCCAAAGCACTTGGTTAAGACTTTGACACGTGCTAAGTTCGAACAGTTGGCACACAACCTGATCCAGGCTTGTCTGGAACCGTGTAAGCGTGCGATGAGCGATGCCGGTCTGAACAACTCAGATATCGACGAAGTCATCCTGGTAGGTGGTTCATCTCGTATCCCTGCTATCCAGAAACTGGTAGAAGATTTCTTCGGAAAAGCTCCTTCAAAAGGTGTAAACCCGGACGAAGTAGTAGCAGTAGGTGCTTGTATCCAGGGTGCCGTACTGAACAAGGAAGCCGGTGTAGGCGACATCGTATTGTTGGATGTAACTCCGTTGTCAATGGGTATTGAAACAATGGGTGGAGTCATGACAAAACTGATTGATGCCAATACAACTATTCCTTGCAAGAAGAGCGAAGTATTCTCTACAGCTGCAGATAACCAGACAGAAGTTACCATCCATGTATTGCAGGGTGAACGTCCGATGGCTGCACAGAACAAGTCAATCGGTCAGTTTAACCTGACAGGTATCGCTCCGGCTCGTCGTGGTGTTCCTCAGATTGAGGTAACCTTCGATATCGATGCCAACGGTATCTTGAAAGTTTCTGCAAAAGATAAGGCAACAGGTAAGGAACAGGCTATCCGTATCGAAGCTTCATCTGGTTTGAGCAAGGAAGAAATCGACCGTATGAAGGCAGAAGCTGAAGCAAATGCAGAAGCAGATAAGAAAGAAAAGGAACGTATCGACAAATTGAACCAGGCAGACAGCTTGATCTTCACTACTGAAAATCAGTTGAAAGACCTTGGCGATAAGTTGCCGGCTGACAAGAAAGCTCCTATCGAAGCTGCTCTGCAGAAACTGAAAGACGCTCACAAGGCACAGGATTTGGCAGGTATCGATGCTGCAAGCACTGAACTGCAGAATGCATTCCAGGCTGCAAGCGCTGAAATGTATGCTCAGACAGGCGCTCAGGGCGGTGCTCAGGCAGGTCCTAACGCAGGTCAGTCAAGCCAGTCTGGCTCAAACGACAAGAGCGACGTACAGGACGCTGATTTTGAGGAAGTTAAGTAATTCTTAACAAAGAAATCATCCATATGAATGAGGCATAATTGCAAAGTTATGCCTCATTTTTTTTAGTTTCATCCTTTTTCAAACTCCATCACTTATTGAACTATGAGTAAAGAATTTATCCGGAAATCAAAAGAAGACAAGCCAGTGATAGCCATCTGCTACGACTTCGACAAGACTTTATCTCCTGACGACATGCAGGCACAGGGATACATACAATCCGTAGGAGAAGAAGTAGAATCCTTCTGGAAAGAATCGAACGAACTGGCTGAAGAAAACGAAATGGACCAGAACCTTGCCTACATGTTTACCATGATTCAAAAAGCGCATGGGAAACTCGTATTCAATAAAAAGGCGTTAATGGAATACGGTTCCAAAGTAAAATTATTTCCCGGAGTAGAAACCTGGTTCAGACGAATAAGAGAATATGGAGCAAGCAAAGGAGTCATCATAGAGCATTACATCATTTCTTCCGGACTGAAAGAAATGATTGAAGGTACAAAAGTGGCAAACGAGTTCGAAAAGATTTATGCCAGTTCATTCTATTACGATAAAGAAGGAGTGGCCCAGTGGCCGGCACAGGCTATCAACTACACCAGCAAGACACAGTTCCTTTTCCGCATAGAAAAAGGAGCCCTCGATGTAAACGACCCTGCTGTCAACGACTATTTTGAGCCGGAAAACATGCGTATTCCTTTCAGAAATATGATCTACATAGGAGACAGCGACACTGACATTCCCTGCATGAAGCTGGTTAACTCCAATTCCGGACACTCGATAGGCGTATTCAATCCTGAGACCCAGGACAAGAGAAAAGTCTATAAAATGATGGAGGATAAGCGGATAAAGTATTATACTCCGGCAGATTACAGAGAGAACTCCGAACTCGACAAACTGGTCAAAGCCATTATCGACCAGACTGCCTCGAATGAAAGACTGATGGCCATTCATTATCAGAACAAAAAAGAGCAGGCCAGTCATAACGGTACTACGGAAAATAGGGAAAGGAAAGAAAAAGAAAAGCTTATCCTGGACCTAGAGAACAGCAACAGTTTTGCACGCACCCATTCTCTCATTTCGAAATTGAGAAAATACAAAAACTGGAATGATAAGGAAAAGGCGCAGCTGAAACAGATTGCTGAAAAGAACAAGCAGGTATCCTATATCAAAGATGACGAGGACATCAAAGCATTTTATGCTTCACTCGGATAAACGCCAAGCAGTGAAGCCAGACTGCATGTATATCCAGTTTTTCCTATTTTCAGGTTATATCTTTTTTCTGAAATACCTGAAAAATAATACCGGAAAGAAGATGTCGGATAGGAAGATATCGGAAAATGATATCGGAAAGAAGATGTCGAGAAAAATCAGTCTGCCATTCGCCAAACCACTTTCAAAGAGTAAAGAAATATCTTTTATAGCTAAAAATTGATGGATAATCATTTTTTAGCTATTTTTAAAACAGAATTCAGCACAAGGAAGCAACAAGGAAAAACCTTTCACTGGATTCTGTTTTTTATTTACGGCTTATTTCCGGACGTGTGGATCCTGAATCACTAGGACAGCACAGGCAACCAATAAATAAGCAATTTATTACCCTAAATCTACCCTGACATGACAACCGCCAATCACCTGATAAAGAAAGTACATAAAGAGAAATCCCTGGTGCTTCTCTCTGCCCTTATCCTGATACTTCTTCTTGGAACCGGGAGTTTGTTGCTGTATACGATCCTTACAGGAAAAATACCCTGCATCCTGGGCTCAGGTATCATAGCCATTATTTTTATCACCCTGGTCCTTTCTTACGGATATGCTCCATTGTCTATAGAATTATCCGACCGGTCGCTGATACTGCATAGAGGCATCGGGAAAAAAGTAATCCATTATGCGGACATGAAGCACATCGATACGTATATCAGCAAGGAAGCGATGATACGGACCTGCGGGATTGGTGGTCTGTTCGGCTTCACAGGCTGGTATTATACAAAAAAATTAGGCAACTTCTTCTCGTACGTCGGAGACTATTCGCAGACATTCTGCATCGAACTGAAAAACAGAAAAAAATACCTGCTGAGTGGTGAGGACCGGGATTACCTCGTAGCCTTTTTAAAGGAAAAAATATCCGGAGAAAAAGCCTGAAACAATCATTTTTTTTCATCACAACATCATAAATTTACCGACAATAAAGAATGTTCTCTCGGGGAACGTCCCACCGGAGACTTCTGCAACCTACATGTATATACAGAAAATTAAGACTAAAAAAATGAATCCACAACCCACTAACCGAATCGAAGTAGTAGATGCCCTAAGAGGCATTGCACTGTTTGCCATTGTAATCGTACACTGTTTTGAACATTATAACCTGTACTATATCCCCAAGGAATATCCGCAATGGCTTACCGCTTTGGATAAAGGAATATGGGATACCACCTGGTTTCTCATGGCCGGAAAGGCATTTTCCACTTTCTCACTCCTATTCGGACTCAGTTTTTACATCCAGTTCAGCAATGCCCGGAAAAGAGGACTCCCGTTTAAGGGCAGATTTGTATGGAGAATGTTTCTCCTGGTGCTGTTCTCACAACTGCATTCCTTGTTCTACAACGGCGACATCCTGCTTCTGTACGCAGTCATGGGAGTCTTCCTGGTCTCCGTTTCCCACCTCTCCACAAAGGCAATACTTATACTTGCCTCGGTGATGATCATACAGCCCATCGAGTGGATAAGGATTGTCTGCAACCTGTGCGACATTCCATTTCTGGAATACGGCAACCACTGGATGAAGTATGCGGCCCTGGCAAAACCTGTGATGCAATCCGGAAACTTCCTCGAAGTGGTACAGTCCAACATCACTTACGGACAGCTCTATGGCAACCTCTGGCAGATTGAAAACGGACGAATCTTCCAGATTGGCGGACTGTTCCTTTTTGGCATGGCAGCCGGAAGATTGTCTCTCTTTAAAAACACACAGGAATCGCTTTTCTTATGGAAGAAGATATCGTTGTATGCTGCCCTTCTTTTTGTCCCACTCAATACCCTCAGAATGGTCTATCCGGAAATGGCCAAAGGCAATAAGGAAATCCTGATGCCGCTCGATATAGCCATTCCCTCCATATGCAATTTCCTCCTTATGGCACTGCTGGTAGGATGTTTCGTCCTGTTATGGTATGACAAAGGCAACGGATATAAGTTCCAAAGACTTTTCATCTCTTTTGGCAGAATGAGCCTGACCAACTACATCACCCAATCCATTATCGGCATTACCTTGTTTTATGGCTTCGGCTTCCATCTATACCAATACACGGGAGCCACCGCCTGCCTGTTGATTGCCATAGTCATGTTTGCCGCATTGCTGACATTCAGCCACCTGTGGCTTAAAAAGCACCGGCATGGACCGCTGGAATGGATATGGAAAAAACTGACATGGATAAATGCCGGCAAAAACTGAATACAGACTTCATCCGTCAGTACGGCTATAAATTCCCTGAAAACAACGACCTCCCTGAAAATGAGACTCATTGAATTGTCTTCATGTTCAGGGAGGTTCTTATTTTATCCAGTCACAAGGAAAGCTCTCCTGATGCCCGAAGAACCGGAAAACCAAACATATTACTTGCGGGTATAGCAATGATACAGAAGCCATTCGTATATTTCATCGGCTTCCTCCTCTTTCAGGCTCCTTACCACAAAGGAAGTTCCGTTGGTGGAAATAAAGAGGCTTACCCTATGAAAGTAAGGCGTGAAAGGAGTTGAGACCTTACGTACTACCTCCACATTGCTGTACTTGAAGTAATTCCGGATTTCTGCAAACTTTCCGTTGCAGACCTCCAGGTAATCCTGCCTCAGGGTAATGCGGCTCCGGCGTACGGCAAACAGACCTTTGGCCAATGCAATCAGCAGGTAAACGAAGGGCAATGCCAGCCAGGCATACAGTTCATAATACCACAGGACCCCTCCCGCCAGTAGAACGAAAAGCAGGTCAAAGCGGAGCACGTACCCCAGTAAACCGTAACCGGAGCGGGCGGAAATAATCTCCTCGGATGAGGTGTAGTCCTTTCCCAACCACCAGTTCAGAAAATTTTCGCCATAATTGGAACCGTAAATTTTCACATCGGCACCCAACTTCTCATCCGTGGCATTCAATGCCTGCTTCAACATAATCGTACAGCCATTCATCCACTGCTCCAAGAAATTGCGTTTGATATAGACGGTACAAATCTTGTCGTAAGAAAACCGGCTGCTGTTGCGCGAGATCAGTCCACTTTCAAAGAAAAGCTGTCTGTCATTTATCTGGATATTCATGTTGGAATAGCGCAGGAAAATTTTCCCCGTCCACAGCACCAGTACCACCACATACAGACCGACAATCACTGCCAGAACGGCAGACAAGGAAAAAGAAGTTGCACTTGCCTGCTCATCCACGTAATCGATGACATATTTGGCAGCCTGCTCGTTGACCGATGTAAATTGATCATACAGTGTACCCAGAATACCCAGCAAAATCACCATCCCCTTCAGGTGATTCTGGCATAAGGCTCCCTTCAGCAGATTAAGGTTGCTGACCTTCAGCGACAGATCACAACGGCCGGACGCAGTGGCCGAAACCTCTTCCAGTACCGGAGTCTCCGCCTCTGCAACCTCTTCCCTGTCCTTCTGCTGTACCTCCATCCGGTTCAAGAGTTCATTCCAGTCTCTGTCATCCAGAATAAGTTCTATTTCCTTCGCCTTCGAAGCCAGTGTGTCAAACGATACTCCCGTCATATCAAACAACCGGTACATAAATCCCCGCTTTGTCCGCAACGACTGAATTTTATCCAAAGGAATACTGGTCCTTTCCTTCCGGAATACCCCGTGCAGGAAAATCAGATTGCCTTCTTCCACGTAATATTTCCTGAAATAATAATTGAGAAAGGCCCAAACGACCGAAACCAGCAGACACAGGCCCAACAGAACCAGAATCATCCATACGGTTTTCCATAATGAATTTTCTTCAAATGCATTGAAAATCCTTACGACGACAAGTGCAAGGAACACATTTGCCAATTCCGACAAACCTCTCACCCAGAATATCACCAGTGCACTTTTGCTCATGCGCCGAGGTACAGAAAAATCATTTGTTTTCATTTCTGATACTTTCTATGATAAATGCTTTAATCTCATTGGCCTTCTCTTCGGTAAGTCCCGGAATACTGGTTTCCGACAGCAGTTGGGCACCGTTTACGATATCGATTTCATAAAGTCCGCACATCCGTGTAAGGGGATTCTGACTGATGCTTACCTGCTGGATCTTGCAGAAAGGAAGGGTAATTACTGAAGGAAAAAGCAGGCCAGACCGGTAGGTAATGTCATGCTCGCGGATAGCAAAGCCCTTTTTGGCAAAAGCCTTCGGCAAAAGGAAAAGATTGATAATGAATGCAATCAGCAATACGCCTTCAATACAGACTATAGCGGTGTAACGTCCACTGAAATTTTCTGCCAGCAGCAGAAAAAGCGCCAGTCCCATGAGAAGAAGATAAGAAAATATGGTTTTTACCATCAGCACCTTCAAGTAAGTCTTTTCCAAAGGAGTATAAGAGAGATTTTCAACTCTGTCAATGTCGGCAGATATTAACTGTTTGTTTGTCATGTTATTATAATTGATTATCATTCGATTTTTCACTTTGAGCCATTTGCAAATCCCGGGGTAGTCTGTCAACTGCCAATCAAGAGAATGTACTGCACAACCGCCCCATTGCATTTCATGAATTCTCCTAGCGGTTTCGTATCATTTTCTTTCACACTCGCTTCATTTCCAGTTTCCAACAATCCCCGATACAAGCATACTCACTTCACAATCACTTCATATCCGCAAAAGTAATGATTAAATTGAAACCGTGTTCCTGAGAGAATATTTTTATGCAGATTCCCCCTTCCGCTAGCTGTTTTTTTCCTGGGAACCGTTGTTTTCTCCCACAAATGATACTCGTAACTTCAAAATAAAATTTGAGATTCAGCCGTGCGCATGAATTAATTTATATCTTTGCTTTCATACCTAACCAAAGTTCATTTAAATACCTCAACCTATGAAAGACGTAAATATCTATATACAAGAAAGTTGCGACTCAATAGATTCAAAAAACGGTTCCTATATCGCTTTAATGACTACACAAGGAGGAAAATGCAGATTCAGCAACTCATTTTCGAATACAACCAATTACAGAATGATCATACAAGGGGCCATAGATGCGATTTCAAAACTTAATCAGCCATGCAATATCAATTTATTTACAACCACAACCTTTGGTATGTCAAAAATAAAAAAGGCTGATGGAAGCTGGCGAGATTTTCCGAAAAGCAGTATCAATATTGACCTACTTACCGAATTGAAAGCAGCAATACTTGAGGGAGGACACGAAATACATAATATTTACAATAAAGAACTTGTAGATGAAGCTTTAGAAGCAGACGGGAATGATCAACCTCTTAATCACGTTGTTTTAAGACTAAACGATGATATATACAATAAGTTAATCAATAAATGCAAAAAGGAAAAAAGGACCGTAAATGAAATAGTAGAATCATTATTATCCCAGTACCTGATTTAATCTATTTCTTAAAGAATCTCCTTTTCAAAAGGAATATCCAGCCCGACGTCATAAAGGAACTGAAATTACCCTTTCTGATTCATCACAGACCTCAAACCTTAAACTCCATACCCCCTATGACAGCCCCCGTTCACCTTATCCTTACAGCGTCCGAAGAAAAACTCTCCCCCAGGCAGTCGCATTTCTGGGGAAATCCCGGTCTGCCCAGCTGCGTTCCCTATCCCACATACACGGATGACGAGGGAAAGACACACCCCTACGTATTCATCTGCCAGTTCAACCTGAAGGACCTCGCTCCCTACGATACGGACCACTTGCTGCCCGGTAAAGGTCTGTTATCCTTTTTTGCAAAAATCGACAATTACCTGGGATATGATTTTGACAGTTATTATATCGGCGGAACCATCAGTGAGGAGGATGCAGTAAAGGTCCTTTATTTTCCCTATTGCGATGACCTGGAAGAAAGTGAGTTCGCGGGAGAGGAAGACGCACCTTATGTACCTGAAGAACAGGCAGTCCGTTTCTCACCTACCGCTTCCCCGTTGTCCGATGAGCACATTCTTTTTGCTCCTCCTACTCACTGCCCGTGGGAAACCTGGGATGCTCCCTGCGAAGACTGGTCCATTCTGCTGCAGGTCGACTCGTGCAGCGGTGACGACTTTGAACTGAATTTTATGGATACCGGGGTACTGGAATTTCTGATTGCCCCTTCTGACCTGAAGGAGCAACGTTTCGACCGCGTACGGGCAATTGTCCTGTCTTCATGAAACAATGTTCTTGTTGTCTTTCAGTTACTTGAATAACAGAGTACCCGGACAAAAATTCCGCATCGCACTACGGCCTGTTTTTACCCCCATCTTTTTCAGTAACTTGATTTTCCTTGTGGATTTATTAATCCACGACGCTGATTAATAAATCCACAGGGGAAATCATTGGATTACCAGCGAGGTTTGATAAATATTTCAAGAAAGAAACAAAAAACCAATCTTTACGGTAGAAGTTTTCTTGTCGGTGCCTTCGATTATATATGCTTAACGAGACACTCCCTTTCTTCCAAACACTTCCCCCTGCTCAATTCTTTTTCGTATGCATCAGTTTTTCTTGCTTCATTTACTGACAATGGCAGGAAAGCAACAGGTCCGCCAGCACCACTGCCGTTTCCGGTTCCTCCTTCGCCGCCTCCTTCGATTTCCAGGCCACCACAAAACGGACTGCAGCAGCCTTAACTCCATAACCTCGCCTGTTCCATTCCTGCAGTGTGCCCTGCATGGCCTGCGACAACCTGGCCACCGGACAATGGTTCTTGTCGTACAAGGTGAAATCCCGATACAGCAGCCTGTCTCCCGCCCTTAATGCCAGCACCTCACGCTTCCGGTCCTTGAAAAATCCCAAAAACACATCCTTGTGCGAGAGCTGCAGGACAATTTCTTCGGGCATGGCATACTCTTTCCTGTCCTCCGTATATCGATCGGCTCCCAGACGGTTGAAGCAGTCGCCGTTCGTATGAATGAAAAGCCGGTTCTTGGCACGGGTAATCCCTACGTAATAACGACGCATCAGAGGATCATCCTTCATGTAATTGTCGGCAATCAGCATGTACACATCGTCAAACTCCCACCCCTTGGCCTTGTGAATGGTTGACACAACGACCTCAGCCCCCGACACATCACAGAAATCCTCCATAGTCGATTCAAAGACAAACTCCTTGAAATCATTGAGGTAACGGGACTTGTTGACTCGTTCGAACTGCTCCACACAACGCTTCACATACCCCAGGCTCTGGCTCTTCTCATAAACACGATAAGTCTCCTGCTTGGCTTTCTCCCACAGTTCCTCCGGAATCAAAGGAGTGGTTACCCACTTGTCGAGGTATTTCAGAAAATAGCGCATCTCAGCCAGGTTCCAGAAACGGATGCCTTCCATAGACTGTATCAGTTTGCTATTGACCCCGTTCCTGCGTAAAAGAGCCATTACGATAACCGCCTCTTCATTGGTCCGAGTCAGCACGCAAGACATACCTTTCCCTCTGTGAGACAATAGGTTGTCAACCAAAGGGCGGTACATGCACGAAGAGGTATGGCGCACCACCTCCACCCATCCGTCATCGGTCTTTACCGGAAGAATCGGCAAACTCTTCATCCGCTTGCTGATCCGCTTGGAGAATGCATTGGCAAAACCAATCACATGACGCGTACTGCGGTAGTTTTCCGTCATCTCAATCAACCGGCTTCCCGCTTCCTGCGTCAGCCGGAACATGTATTCGGAATTGGAGCCGCGGAACTCATAGATATTCTGGTCGTCATCGCCCACTGCGATTACCCGCATCTCCTCGTTGCTGTTCATCAATGCCCTTACCAGTTCATATTCCTCACGCCCCATATCCTGTGCCTCATCAATGACCAGTACCGTCTTGCCAATCCGGCTGGGCTCCACCTCCCCCTGATTAATCATCTCGGCAGCCTTTGCCACCACATTATCCACCTCCTCCAGGTTGCCCACCCGGCCGAGCAGATCAAAACAATACGAATGGAAGGTCTTGATTTCCACGAAATGAGCCGCATTCCCGATCAGCTCCATCAGCCGCTGCTTGAACTCCGTAGCCGCTGCCCGCGAGAAAGTCAGCATCAGCAACTGCTCGTGCTTCACATCCTCCATCAACAGCAGCGAAGCCAGTTTGTGCACCAGTACGCGCGTCTTGCCACTGCCCGGACCTGCCGCCACTACGATACAGCGTGAATCCTTGTCGGAAATGATTTCCATCTGGCGTGCGGAGAGACAGCCAAACAACTGATCGTACTTCCGTGGAGTAAGGTTGCGCTGGATTTCCCCAATCCTCTCTCCCTTGAAATACTTGGTAATGAACTTCCGGTAATCCATCTGAAAATAATCCTGCACATACTGCAAGGCTGCTTCATAGTCCTTCACCATCAGGTTGGCATATTCCCCGACAATGTGTACCTGCTGAATCTTCTGCTTGTAGAATTCATTCAGCATCCGGTAATCGTCCTGCTTGTACCTCGACTTATTGTCTTTCAGCCGATGGATGTTCATGGCATTGTACAGCACCAGAAAGCCCCCTTCGAGCTTCAGTGCACCAATCTTCGACAGATAAAGCAAGGCTTCCTCCACATCCTCGAGCTGCAGGTTGTCCGTCTCACCGAAAAGCGTACCTCCACTCTGTTTGACCTGGTTCAGCAGTTCCACGATGGAAAACTGTACGGCAGGATGAGGTGTATCCGGCTGTTCCATCTGGTCGGCCAGTTTATACAACCATTCCACTGCAAAACGACTGATAAGTATCCGCCGCTCAAAACGCTCCCTCGTCTTTTCTTCGTGGTTCAGACGGACAAGCTCAAGGTTGTGTGCCCCGTCTTCCTTCTTGCGGATGTATCCCTTCACTGTAAGGAAGAAAAGCAAGGTACGGATATCCTTCTCCTTTGAGGTAGCAATCCCTTCCTTGAGGGCATTGTCGTTCAACTGCTTGCACGATATCCGCAGCACGTCATCGGATATCTGTTTCAGGATAAACTGCTCCAGCCGGACAAAACGTTCGAGCAAGGTCCGCGACTTCCGTTGCGAATCGCCGAAATCCGACAGGTAAGCCGAGATATCCTTGCTGTCGGCCAGAATTCCCTCCTGACGCATCCGCTCGACTACCGATACTACCTCCCGCTTGGAGATTCCCAGAATATCCGCCAGGTAATCAATGCGGGATTCCGCCTCGGCAAACTGTCCTTTCAGAATGTATTTCTGGGGAATCAGCGACTTGATGACTCTGACGGCTTTCTCCGTCTCATCGCTGCTGAACAGCACCGACGCCATGATGCGCTGCCGGGCCTCATCCATGTTCTTGACCGTAATTCCCGTAGCATATACGTGCGGCACGTTGCTGCCCCGCTCCAGGTATCCGCTCTGCTCGAGTGCTGCCAAAGCTGTCCGTACCCTGGTCTCAATGTCTGCTACCGAATCGTCCCATCCGGCCGCCCGGGCAATCTCAAGGGCAGAACAACTCACCTTCATGCGCTGGCGGGTAAGCTCCTTTACGGCCTTCCATACCTGTTGTATCTCACTGATACTTAATTTCGTCTGATTGAGCAAAATGAAATGCTTGTCGAGGTCCTGGTCGCTGTACAGCACATAGCACCGTGCATCAAGATGCGGGTCCCGCCCGGCACGCCCGGCCTCCTGTACATAATTCTCGAGCGAATCGGAAATATCATAATGGACCACGAGTCCCACATCCTTTTTATCCACCCCCATCCCGAAAGCCGATGTCGCCACAATGATACGCACCTGGTCGCTCATGAAGGCATCCTGATTGGCAATCTTCTCATCCGCATCCATCTTACCGTTGTAAGGCAGCGCCTTATATCCGTCACGTGTCAGTTTGACAGCCAGTTCCGCAGTCCGCCGGGTACGTGATGCATACACAATGACCGGGCAGTCGGAACCGGCAATCAGTTCCCTTAGCTTCAGGTACTTATCTTCCTCATTCTCTGCATAAACAACCGAGTAATGCAGGTTGGTACGGGAAGCCCTGGAAGCAAACAATTCCAGGTCCAGATCCAGCGTCTGCTTGAAATAGTCGCAGATATCCTGCACCACCTTCTGTTTGGCTGTTGCCGTGAAACAGGAAACCGCAATCGGCTTCTTGCACTTTTTCTTCTCCTGATACTCCTTGATAAATTTTCCGATATACAGATAATCAACCCGGAAATCCTGTCCCCAGGAAGAAAAACAATGGGCCTCATCAATCACGAACCGTACCACATGACGTGCCATCAGAATCCGCTCTATGGTCTTTGAACGAAGCATTTCGGGAGCGATGTACAGAAGCGATGCTTCCCCGTCCTGCACCCGCTGTATGGACAGGGCACGGGTAATCGGATCGAGGAGTCCGTTAATGGTTACGGCATCCGTAATCCCTCTGTCTGCGAGATTGTCCACCTGGTCTTTCATGAGTGACTGAAGCGGGGATATCACGACAGTAAGTCCGTGTACCGACCGCCCCTCCATCAAGGCAGGCAACTGAAAGGTCAGGGATTTTCCGCCCCCGGTAGGAAAAATGGCCAGCAATGACTTTCCGCTGACCGCTGCCTGGGCAGCACGCTCCTGCAAGGGTTCTCCTTCGTAGGTACGAAACTGATCGTAACCGAAAAAGGTCTTCAGGTTATGGAGCACATCCAACTGTGTATTACAGAAATCACATCCCTCCTTGCACCGCCGGTTGCGCAGGAGTGTCATGACAAACTCCACCTCAGGGAAGTTATGCAACACCCAACCGGGAGTAATGGAGCGGGAATCAGTGGTATCGACCAGTGCCAGCGCATAAGCCAGTTCACAAGGGTAACGGTCGACCAGCATTTCGAGGTCGGCATGCTGACAGATTTTTCCACGGTACAACTGCCTGATTTTCTCTGCCAGGCCTTTCGTGTCTGCAAATCCGGCATTCACCAGACTGAGGAATCCTTCAAACTCCTTCCATCCCTTCAGCAGAGAAGCAAAGACGGTACGCTTTCCTTCGGGCAGTGCTTTCCAGCTTGCCACTTCATCGAAGAGCAGGTCTTTCGCCTTCTCACAGTCGTTCACCGGATTATTCATCTGCTCACTGACCAGTTTGTCGTCCTTCACCAGGCGGTGATACGGACGTTCAGGAAACAGCAGTGGAGACACATAAAGCGTGTCGACCAGTCTCCAGCGGCACGGTTCGTCTCCGAAAAGAAACTTGGCATCGTGATGAATGATATTGTGTCCACAGATATAGTCCACCCCGTCGATAAATGCCAGCCATTCCTCCTTTGAACTTTTATGGAAGGTGGCACCGTCGTATCGCAGACTGCCAATGTCGTGTATCTTACGGTCCTTCAGTCCGGTCTCCACATCCACCACTGCGTAGCGCGAAGGATCGTACGTCACGGCGACGACTTCCTCGTCGGCCACCTTATTCGCCTCTTCTGTATCTCTGATTCCTAAAATTCTGGTCCAAATTGACATGCTACAAGTATAATAATATAGATAAGTAGTCTTCTGCTGAGAATTCCCTCATGAATCTACGTGTTTTTCAATCATGTATGAAGATTCCCCGTTTATCCCCTGGAGAGCAGGCAGGCACGGAAACCGACGAACACAATATCCGCCAGAAACAGCATACTGCCTTCCCCTATAGGATGCAAATATAAAAAAAGGGAGTAGCAGCGACAAATGAATTCGGGCTTTTTAGGCATCACTTGGGAAACATTCCGAAAATCCGGGGCGGATGGAGCGACAACCGTCGTATGTATACGATACCCGCCTGTACCGGCATCACAAAAAAACAAGAGCCACCGCCCGACAGTAAGATACCGTCAGGCCGGTGGCTGTCATTCTCCACACACAAATAAAATCATTTGCAACTGCCGCCACAAGTACACTTGGGCAATTCCTGCTTCTTGATCTCAGTCAGATAGAAACGGGCAAAAGCGTTCTTGATTTCATCACGCACACGGCGGAATTCCGCATCGATGAACTCCGGAGTTCCGGTCGCATGCGAGGGGTCGTCGAAACCGATATAAAGACGCTGTCCCACTTTCCCGGTGAAAGCCGGGCAACTCTCGTTGGCTCCTCCGCACACGGTGATTACATAATCCCATTCCTGGTCAAGGTAAGTATTTACATGAGTCGGGACATGCGAACTGATGTCTATCCCTGCTTCCTTCATGACTTCTACTGCCTTCGCGTTCACCTGCGGGGCAGGCTGGGTTCCTCCCGAGCAGACTTCAAGAGTTCCATCAAACGACTGCAAAAAGCCGTGTGCCATCTGGCTGCGGCAACTGTTTCCTGTACAAAGTATCAATACTCTCATTCTATTTCCATGTTTTACAGTGAATATACGTTTTTCTACTTTTGCTGTATCCGGTCATCCGGAATACCCGCCACAAGGGCATTTCCCTCTGCCGGATTACTACAGCAGATAATTGAACAAATATCCCGACAAGATGATGAAAAAAGCCACCGTACCGAAGAAAATACCAATCAGCTTCCATGTCATCACCTTCTTGAGCAAGGTTGCCTCCGGCAGAGAAAGTCCCACTACCGCCATCATGAACGCAATGGCAGTCCCCATGGGTACCCCCTTTGCCACGAATACCTCAATGACCGGCACGATACCGGCCGCATTGGCATACATCGGCACGGCAAGCACCACCGACAAAGGTACTGCATACCAGTTGTCTTTCGACATATACTGCTCAAAAAATCCTTCCGGAACGAAACCGTGCATGAAGGCCCCGATACCGATACCTACCAGAATGTACACCAGTACCCCGCTGACGATGCCCCATGCATCGCGGACGATGGCAGGCAAACGCTGGATGAAAGGAGTATGCTCCTTCTCCCATTCCCCCGCCTGAGCCGATGAACTCGCCTGAATCTGCTTCACCCAGTCGCTCAGGTAAGGCGACAGGTTCATGCGCCCAAGCACAAAACCACCGATGACTCCCAGCAGTATACCGCTCACGACATAAATCAGGGTAACCTTCCATCCGAAAGATCCCAGAAACATGGCTACGGCCACTTCATTCACCAGCGGAGAGGTAATCAGAAAGGCAAAAGTGACTCCCAGAGGGATTCCTCCCTTCACAAAACCGATGAACAACGGTATCGAAGAGCACGAACAGAACGGAGTGATGGCTCCGAACACCGAGGCCAACAGGTATTGCAATCCGTACATCTTGTGTGTAACCAGGTACTGCCTCAACCGCTCTATCGGAAAATAAGCATTGATGATTCCCATCACTACGCTGATCACAAACAGCAGAATAAGAATCTTGATGGTATCGTAAAAGAAAAAATTGACGGCTACTCCCAGCGACGTATCGGCACCCAGTCCGAATAATCCATACACCAGCCAGTCTGCAAAATCCTGTATCATAATCTATTTAATTTAATTCGTTTAATTACGAACAATAAAGTCCGAAGAAAGGCGGCAGACTTCCGTCACGGATACACTGCCGCCAAGGTTCATTGATTCTGTTTTATTGATTCTGTTTATGAGATTCCTAAAAGTTTTTTCACGTCATTCTCAGACGGAACCTGTCCCTTCATCTTCACTACCTCATCCACCACTACGGCAGGAGTAGTCAGAATGTTATAACTCATCATTTCCATGATGTCGTCTACCTTGGTCAGCTTCACATCCAGATGATTTTCCTTAATTACTTTTTCAATCACGTTGTAGGTGGTCTTGCATTTCGCACAACCCGGTCCTAATACTTTAATTTCCATATACCTGTTCCTTTAATTGATGATTATACAATATCTTGTGTCTTCTGCCGGCTGGTCTTTGCTCATACATACATCATCCAGCAGTAATAGATTCCTGTCAGTATGAAAACCCCACCGACAAGGAGGTTCATCCAACGCTGCAGGACTTGCATCCTGCCATATAAACGACCTATCTGCTGCACACTGAAAGCCAGTACCCAGGCTACCACCAGCACCGGAAGAGAGGTGGCAACGGCAAATACGACAGGCAACAGATAACCGGCAGGGACAGTTGCCGACAAGGGAATCAGCATTCCAAAATAAAAGACTCCACTCGTAGGACAGAATGCCAGGGCAAACAGGATGCCTATCAGCAGGGCGCCCCAACCTCCTTTCTTCACAAGTCCTTCGGCATTTCCATTAAATCCGAACTTCGGCAGGTTCAGCCTGTCGGCAAACAGCATGAAAAGTCCGATTGCCACCAGCAACGGTCCCAGTACAAATTCTCCCCATACACCGACCGTCTGCTGTATGCCGAACATACTGGCGCCTCCTTTCAATACCATGATCAGTATCACTCCCAGCAAGGTATACGAGAGTACCCTTCCCAAGGTATACAGCAACCCATTGAGAAAAATCCGTTTCCGGTCTTCAATGTCCTTCCCGATAAAACCGATGGCTGCAATGTGAGTTGCCAGCGGACAGGGAGAAAGGGCAGTCAGCAATCCAAGCAGAAAGGCCGTCAGCACGGGTGTCGAGCTGTTGTCCAGCCAATTCTGTAACCAATCCATAGCGGTCCGTTTTTATTACGTTTTTCTTTTCGTTCAGTAATTTATTTCATTCAGCATTTACTTTATTTCAGCATGTCACTCACGGTTTTCACCACCTCGTCCTTGAAGTGTTCCGGCGACTTGCGTGCCTGAGCAAAAGCAAATTCGGTCAGGTTTTTACGCGTCTCTTTTCCATCCTTATACTTCACGACGAACAAGGCCGACCACGTAACCTCATATTTTTCAGCAAGCTGCTCGTTTTCTTTCTGAGTGATATCAATTACTCTAAATACCACTTTCCCTTCGGATACCTGAGGGGAGAAATGAGTTTCGACAGCTGCCCTGGCATTCTCTTCAATGGCCATGCAGGTAGCACAACGCCGCTTTCCGTGGAAATACAAGACTTCCACACGGTCGCCCACCGTCACTTCCTGCGGATTCTGCGTGGCTGCTTCTTGCTTCGCATTCGTCTGGCAGGAAAGGAGGGTAAAACATGCAATGAGTAAGAATAAAATTTTTTTCATCTTGCCGTATTATATAAATAATGTTCCAATTATTAGTAATTCGCAAAACAACGAACATACATCTCAAAAAAAAGAGTTTACTTACAGCAACTCTCTTTTTTACATACCGTTTGCCCGAAGAAACCTGCAAACATCCTTTTCGCTGCCTCCCAGTTTTCCCTGTTGATACAGTATTTTACTTTCGGAGCTTCAATCTCCCCCTGGATGAGTCCGGCTTCTTTCAATTCCTTCAGATGCTGCGACACCGTAGCCTTGGCTATGGGCAGTTCTTCATGAATGTCACCGAAAAAACAACTCTCCTGTGAAGCCAGAAACTGAAGTATGGCAATGCGAGCCGGATGCCCCATCGCCTTGGCGAATCGGGCTATCTTCTCCTGTTCTTCGGAATACTTCTTTTCCATCATTTTCTCTGCTTGTATTTTATTGTTCGCAAAATTACGAATAATATTTTCACAGACAAATAATCGCTGCATAATTTTTTATGCCAATCATTATGATGGCACAAAAACCGGTTCAATGACTTCTTTAATCCATCTCAAAATCCGAAGGAATGATTATGAACTCAGACCGATTCAGACACCTCCGGCCATCGGGTATTCTCCAAGAAATTAAAACAAAAAAATCTGCAACTTTTTCTCTAAATAGCCCCCTCTCCTGATCAAAGGCAAGGACAGTAAAAAGAAAAAGTTGCAGAAACCATTATATTAACCGCAGGCGAATACCCGGATTACAGTTTACATTCCAACTGATATTTTTTACCGGCAACCGTCACCTCTACGGCTATTTTATCAGCGGCATACGGTTCAGTAAATTGGGCAGACACATCCACCAGTTTCTTGTCGATTGGGAGCAGCACCGTGATAAAACGAGCAGTCTTGTCTGAGGCTTTCTGGATATTGACTTCATACGATTTCCGTTCTTTGGTGACATGAATGTTCTCCGATACCTTTCCCATAAAGCCTTTGGCAGTAATCGGACTGTCAGAGAATGTACGGTACATCATATTATTGCCGTCGGCAAAAGCAGTATGAGCACCACACTGGTCCAAATCGTATACCACTTCAGATTCCGTTCCTTCGCACAAATGGAAGTTCACACTCACCTTGCCGGAAGCAGTACCCACTCCCTCATCCACAATGACAAAGAATTTTCTGTCGACATGGAAAATGGCCCGGCGATGGTTCAAGGTCGGATAACTCTGATTCGAAGTCACCACCACAGCCGTATTCCCCTTCAGTTCTTCCATCTTTAAGAAGGTTCCATTGCGGTCGGCATCCTTGATCGGTTTATCATCCAAAGTAAGGGTATTATGTTGCTTGGCACTCCGGTACCACTCACGGGTAGCCCCATTATCATAGGTATAACATCCAGAATCGGGGAAGAAGCGACGGCCGTTCCTGTAAATAGAGAAAGTTCCGTTGTCCCCCTGATTATGCCAGGCTGCAGTCGGATTATTGGTATGAATCAGCATGGTGGAAGACTTGTCCCAGCCATCGCGCAAGACATAGTAACCCGATGAAGTAAATGCCTGAGTCAGATGCGTCGGTTTCACTCCGGATTTACCGGAAGTAGCCACCCACTGCATCTCCTTGTTATCCGGAAACATCCGTACGTACTTGTTCAGGTTTTTCACGATGGTACTCTTCGTCCACGTACGGCGGGTATCATTGAACGACTCCAGTGTATAGTCCGGATACATCAGATTCATCAGTAAACTGGTTGACTTACGCATGGACTCCAGATACGAAGCCGGCAAGATGTCTTCACAATGATTGGCCTGGACCAAAACCACCACATCATAAAAATTGGCTACCGTACCGATGTGATAACTCAAGTCGACCTCCCACAACATTCCGTCGGGCAGAAACTGTCTCTTCATTTCGTCCGAAAGACGCTGGGTAGCATCTGCAGTCCATTCCTTCGATTTCTTAAATTCAGGGAACAGGATTCCCGCCTTTTCTACCGTAACTTCCTGAGCGATTGTAATGTTATTTGTCTTTCCTCCTGACGAATAGTAGTTTCTGCGGATATGTTCCGTCTGTTCATCAAGCCCCACCAAAAAGGCCGACAGCCATTCGGGAGAAAAGTTAGCCGACTGGATACTGTAAAAGAACATGTCCATAGCGCCGGAAAGACGTTCACAGACCGGAAGAGGGCCATAGGAGCCGTACATACCTTCACTCTTTCCTTCCGGCACTGCATATTGACGGAGGAAGTCTCCATATACCCGGATCCAGGACTTTACATAGTCCTCATTTTTCGTTACATAATAAGCCTTTCCCTGCGAAACGACCCAGTGCATACGGAACAACTGACTGCGGAATTCCCCCTCTTTACTGGGCTGGTACGACCAGTCAATCTGTCCGTCCTCCTTCACCGGGAAACGGTAAGACTCACCGTTTTTATCCGTATAATTCTTGATATAGAATTTTAATTCCAAAGCATCATCCGCTTTTTTAGCATCTCCCTTACTTAAGGTCTTCGGATAATCCATCAAAGGATTCACGATACCGTTGCGCGAACGGTAATACTTCAACAGCTCCTGAAGTGCAGCATTTACATCTCCTTCTTCATAACGCTGTTTGACCTTTTCCAGTCCCGGATAATCCAGGTTCAAGGATTCAAAAACCTTCCGTTTGAGGTTCTCTTCCTGAGTTCCCTCTCCACCGGGAGTTATTTCAATTTTGTCCCATTCGCTTGCCTCAGCCGTGCAGTTGGTAGACACAAGCGAAAACAATAAAAGTGATAATTTCAATAAACGCAATTTCCGTACATTCATAAATAATAAGATTTAAAACTTTTGAGGTTAATCATTTCCTACAAAAGTATCCAAAAACCACGCATCAGTGAATTAAATATGTGTTTTCTGATAACAAAAAAGCCAGGTTCCCCAACAATCTTTTTCATTATTGTTCATACAATTTCAATTTTGTCCAATATGCCCTCATCCGCAATAAAAAGAAACGATTTACTGAATCTTATTGAACCCATCTCCGATTTATCGCTACCTCATCCGGCGATGCAGTATCTTCCAGACAATTTTTTACAGCCATATCGACTTGCGATGAGACATACACAACTCCCCAAAGTGACAGATATGAAATAAAAACAGCCCGCCATTGAATTCAAGCAACTCAATAGCGGGCTGATTATGCCATCACATTCCCAGTACAGGAACTGTAAGATATCAGTTTATGATGTGAGTATTACCTTCCTTATCCTTCACATAGGTTTCTCCACAAATACCTGTTCCGTCAATTTTACCTTCTTCTTCGGTTCCATCAGCATGTCTGATGATAACTTTACCTTTTCTGGACGGGTACATAATTTTAAGTATACCCACAATGACCAGCAACGCCAAAGCAATCATAAAAGACCACATTGCGATATTAAAGGTGATAACAGATAAAAATAAAAGATAGAAGCAATAAATAGTCGATTTCCACCATACATTAAAGGATTTGATGGTATCCCTCACCAGATACATTGCTCCTCCAAACAAAGCAATCAACAAAATTCCAGCAATGACTTCCTGAGTGTCTTTTGCCATTCCGGACATTTGTACAATCATTATCAACAAGGATGTAATAAGACCACCAATGAAAACAGTTTTAATAGCCTTAAAAGTGGCTGGCACATGGTTTTCATTTAATCTTCTAAACAAAAACAGATCAAATTTGTCTAAGAAATTCATTATAGTATTTTTTTAAATTATTTACGTATCAAAAATAAGATTAAATATTTTAAAGAGCAACAGAAACAAGTAAAAAAATATTTATTCAAAATATATCTATATTCACTTTACCACCTAAGTATCTGTTTTATACCCACAGTAAAATCAACCAATATTATCCTATTAATTAACATATTATACATATACACATTCATAAAATCCAATGAGTAAGCCTATCAGAAGCAGCATAACAATACGCCTGAAAAATATTACATAAATCTTACACATATATATTATAATACAAAATCACAACACATAAGTATAAGAAAATAAATATTACAACGATAAGATATATACATACTCAGGATATTCACGCAAGGTTCTTTTATTTCAGATTACACCTACTGGTAAATGTAAAGTCACTGCCTGACATCACAACTCCCGGACTTGATCTCCTCCTCCGGTATCCATATAATGTTTACCATCTTCAGTATCAAAATACTCCTCCCCCAGAAGCCCTTTACTAACTTTAACTATTTCCGTTTTATTGCCATCTTCATCGACAATATGTCCATATTTTTTTCTAAGTCTTCTTTTTGTAGTCTCTATTATTGCTCTTGTAAATGGCATACGCGCCAGTTCACCTGTTCTCTTGAAAGCCTCCCACAATCCCACAAGAGCCGCCGGTAGTGTAGTAACAGATAAAATGGTAATAATGAGCCAAAGAGGCAGTTCAAGATCAAATCCTCCCATGAGCAACCATAAAATCAATCCCCCTGCTATTGCTCCAACGATTGCAGCCCCTAACATGATAAAAATATATTCCATAAGAATCTTGATGAGGTAATATAGTAGGATAACCAATATAATTCCCCAGACAATCAACAGTTTATCTTTCCATGAACTTCCGAAAGGCCCCCTTTCCTGATTATCAGTACCTGCCACACTTGCAGTTTCATGCTTGCCTACGGGTAATAAGGAAGAATCATCATAACTCAGCGTTCCATCTCCAGGATTATAACTGATATAGAATCGTTGGGGAGTATCCTCGGGATAATCGGGAAAGACAGTATGAATGGTTGCCATATTATAGTGCACCCGTTCTACTTCAGTAATAATTCTATAACTGTTATCCATCTCACTGCTGTATTCTATCCAGCCATAACATGCCGCTCCATTATAAGGATATTCATCGGGAGCCTTTATTTTCTGATACAAACTAAGATGTACCGTAGTAGATCCCTCAGCAAAACTCTTTGTCCATTCACCATTGAAAGGCTTCAGGTCGGGGATGAAATTAAATGTCCATCCATCTTTATATACCAATTGCTTCGTATCAGGCAGGTATCGTAAGGTATCGATTTCCGTTCCATCCACTCCCATCATTTCCATGTTATAATCGACACTATATACCGCATAAAGATGATTACCCAATGAAGCCACAGAATCTATGTCAGAATGATAAATATGACGAGTATTGGAAAAATCCATAAAGCCATAGGTTTTCTGTCCTTCCGGCCCATACTCAGAGTCAAACGTAGGTGCATTCATGTTCAGTTCAATCACGTAAGAATAGGCAATGCCAGTTTCCGGTTCGGTTACAGGCATTTCCCACCGTCCTTCCAAAAGAGCAGAGTCACTTCCTCCGCAGGCTGTCAATGCGAGAACCGCACACAGACATGTCATGAAAAATGTGTGTTTCATTTTATCCGATTTATTTTTAGGTGATACATATAAATTTCGATATAAAGCCTTTCAATACCGGTCACCAATATCTTCAGACCGGCCATACTCCACACTTGATGGCGTACGTATCGAGAGGACTTCTTGCTGCTAAAGATATTGAAAAATATTTACACAACCATGGATTTGTAAAGATTCTATACCGCTTGTTTACGGAAAATTCAATCAGCTGAAATAAAACATTACCCGGAAAATCAAAAACGAGAAAAAACAGAAGGCAAAGGATTGCAGCCTGCTATGGAAAGATCAAGGAAGACAGATTGATGAGAATCTTCTGTTTATTGATATAAACCTGCTGTTTGTTACGAAATCTAAACCACCTAATTTATTATAAAGCCGAAGCCACTAAAAGTACAGATAAGAAAACTCACTATAATCAGATTCTATTGCTCCGAAACATTACCAGACATGGTACAAATTCCATATACATCATACCCACATAATAGAAAAACCAATAATATGACAGACAGAAACCGGATAACTTAAGATTCACTGACTTTATGTAATTGTTCCTCGGATCGGCACACAAGAAGAAACACCAAGTATATAAAAAAGAAAAAACCGCTGAAAATCAGCGGTTTTTATTCATTCAGCGGAGAGAGAGGATTATGAACCTTTCTCTCCCAAATCCTTATGAATCAACGTTCTAATTCAGTTCAATTTTTCAAATGTAACGATTTAGTAACTGAAAAATGTCTTTTTTTGTCATTCACAGACTCTCATTTGTCTATGCCTTATCATTACGCTACAAAGATAATGAAAATAAATCAGAAATCTATGTCTTTTCTCATTGGTAATTTATCATTAGGAACTTTTGATATTGAGTTAATTCCAGGTTGTCTTATACCATCTTTATGTTTTATCCAACATGATTTTATCAAATCTTCTGTATATTTTAAATCACTTGGCAACATATATTTTGTACTATAATTACCTCTTAAATTACCATAAAGATCTCCAAGGTAATAAGAGTTTTTTCCAATGCTACCTATATAATTATTTATCAATATATGCCAGTTTTTAGGTTGAGAAGAAGATATAAGTAATGATAATATATGCCTAATTATCGGACTTTCATGCTCGATTAAAAACTTCTTAAATAATAAAACGAGTTTGTCTGAAAATAAATCATCCTTATACCAATTCATTATATTAAACGGTAAAACTATCACTATATTCTTTAGACATTCTTGGTATTCTTTCGGAAAATCATCTGCTAATTTAAATCTAGCTCCTCCTACACCTCCAAATCCGTTTTTAGCTAAAATTGGGGCTAATAAGAAAAGTACACGAACAATTTCTTTCCATGATTTAAAAATACCATCAGCCAATTCCTCTTTTAAATTTGAAGAAATAAATTCGCTATTTCTTAAAGCTCTAGAAGCTGACTTCGTTAAATTCATAAGATTTTTAACATCATATTCTTCTAAAAAATCACTTATCGTTTGATTATATGGCTTTATGCTATTATAATCTTTATCAGCAACTGCATCTTTTATTTCATCAGGTAATTTTGATTCTTTTACACTCAATTCTAATTGCTCTTGTGTCATCCCTTTTACCTTTTCATTTAATGTCCATTTAATATCAGAAAAAGGATTAATATCGTCTCTAATGCCTATTTCTTTATGAACTTTTGCTGATAATTCGTTTAAATCATGAATTATCATTTTTGCAGCATCTTCTCTTGCTCCATCCGTCCCTGTATAAAACTCAATGATTTCTGGATAGTATATTGAATGTTTTTGCCCAAACATGAAGTTTGCAAAATCCTCAGAAAGCTTCATTCGTTCTGCTGCAAAAAAATATATCCAATATGAAAAACGGAATCTTATAAAGCCATTACATTCAACAAGAACTTGATTATTTTTTAATATTTGCAAAAGATTTAACACATTAGAAGTGTTATAATTTCTTTCACCGAATGATGTTGTTTCATCTATAAATTCTTTTTCCGTAAAATCTTCTTTCCCATTTCTAAGTAAATATTCACAAAAATACCCCAATAAAAAAGAACAATTATCTTCATCTAAATTATCTCCATAAAAAAGATTACCGGGGTTGTCAAATATTATCCTTAATAAGAATTTAAACACCTTTGATCTGTTAATAGGTCTATTATCAAAATTAACTTGAAAGGCTAATAATAATTGCAAGCAATTTAATGGAGTCCTATGAATATTAAGGTCATTTAGATCAACAGTCAATCTTTCAAGTAGCTTATTTTCATCAGCTATCTGATTGGTATCATTAATACATCTAACTATTTGTCTAATTCCTTTCCTTGTTAATTCTTTTAAATACATTGGTTTAAAACCAATATGACTTTCCTCTGTATCAAGTCCCTCTATTAATATTGTATCATCATAGTTTGATAAAATAATAATAGGAATATTCGGTAATATTTTCTTTATTTTCTCTAATATCTTAGATGAATCCTTAATAGAGTTTCTCCAATCATCCAATAATATACATTTAATATCTTGTATGTCTATTTGATATTCTTTTGCAAAATCTTCTATATCAACTTCAACTTTAGATAATCTCCAACTAGAACAATCTACATAAAACCATATTTCATTTTTTACCTCCCAAGCTTTTAATGCTAAATATCTCGCATAACAAGTTAATCCAAATTGAGGTGCTGCTATTATTTGATAATTATCTTTTTTATTTATAACATCTAAATAATCTAATTTAATTTCGTTGTCTTTTGATATTGCATTGGGAGGACAGGTCGTTAAAATTCTATCTGCCCATTCTGGAGTTACAGAATAAGTTTTCATTGCTCTCAAAAACTCTAGTTTAAGTTTTTCAAGTATGAAATCATCCTTCGAATAACCAACTTTCTTAAATTCAAATATTCCATTTTCAGTCCCTGAAAATTCTTGTCCGGACATAAATTTACGTTGCCTTTTAGACCATTGTCTATATTCAATTTTTAATAAATTACTATCTTCGAAATGCAAAATGGAATAACCATTTAAATCTGTTTTATCACTAAATAACTGAGGAGATGAACATTTAATATATTTTGCTTCTTGCGAAATATAACTATTTTCTAAGTTCTGATCATGTATATGTCCAGATATAATTATATCTATTCCACTCCTTAACATAGAATTTAATTCTTTTTGTGCATATTCACTTAAATGCTCAAAAGGATGATGTAAAATAAGAATTTTCTTTCTTCCGTCATTTTCATCTAACCATTTATTAAGTTCAGATGTCTCTATTTTTAGAATCCTTTCATCATTGATCTTATTTAAACCTCCATATGACAATAATGCGCTATTCAGGCAAAAACAACTAATCTCTGGTATCAAATTTACAGAATAACCATAAATATTAAAATTTGGAATAGATAATCTATCTTCACAAAAGTTTCTGTAATAATAAAACTTCTGTGATATTAATGATTTATCTTCTTTTACTAAGTTATTAAATTCTACTTCTGAATAATCTTTATTGACTAACTTCTGATACTCTTCAAAATTATTTTCAATTATATTTCTATTCAAATCATGATTTCCTGGAGTACAAATAATATTCTTTACACTAATGATTTTCATGAGTCTTTTTATAAATTTATTATAGAAAGAATCATAAATATTAGAAGAATTTCCTGCTTGTACTAAATCTCCTGATATAATACAATATATATCATCTTTTGGTTTATCTACTAGCAATGAATTTAAGTCTTTGAAAAAAGCATTTATAATTAAGCCTTGATTTTCAGGTTCACATTTATCAAAATGTATATCTGATATATGCACTATTGATATTCTTCTCATTTTCTATTTTATTTTTACAACAAATTGAAAAAAAGTACGTTATGTATAAAATTCAGAATACAAAGAAACGCTTTTTTTATAACATTCCCAATTTATATGCTTATAAACAATCTATTTCAAATAAACATTTAAATTAAATGGTTTAATAATTTGTGATTATACTTTACGTTGTCAGCCCCATTTCCTTCATAGTGCGCAAAAGCCGATTTCAGAAACAGTACAAGCAAAAGAAAAGCCCACAGCGACCACAATGTCATAAATGACACTGCCATCGCCGTGGGCACTTCTTTTATATGCTTGTACTAAAACGGTAAAACCGTTCTTATAGTCATTATTTCATCCATATACAAGTAGCCGAAAATGCCACTTCTACAGGACACGCCAGGCGTGGATCTGTTCTTGTGACCATTTTCGGCTACAAAGCCCCGTGTCGTAAAACCAGTTTGCCTTCCATTGCAGACAAAGCAACGGCAGACAATCCCGTTTTACTACAATGTACCACCGGAGGAACACCAGTAACCGCAAGCCATGCACGCATGACAATGACGGTTACAGGACTTCCACACGGCGGTCGGAAAGCCAACTTTACCCTTATTTGTAGCACCGCCCTTAATCCATCCACATGGCGCTGCACGCCAATACCTCTGTTCCCTTTTCCTTTCCGCCTCTCTATGCGTATGCCTCTGTTTCCATGCCGCCATCCAGGACGGCATCAGGTGTCATTTTCGTTGCATGGGGCAAAGGTAAAGACGGGATTAGGAACTCAAATTTTTTGTTGAAAAATCTCCACGCCCTTTCAGGGGTAGTATTTTGTCTAAAAAATTTGCTAATCCTACTCCCTAACCTTTGAGAAGCCCCCGAAACGAAAACGACCAATGCGGTCGGAAGACGTCACAAGAAAACATCGGACATACAGAGAGGCGAAAAAAAAAAGAAACCGCCCACTCCAAATCCGAACAAGGTAATCAACAATCTAAAATCGGAAAATATGAGAATGATATTGAGTGACATCGGAAAGGTATTGTGGAAAGCATTATCCGCAGTAGTAACGACAACATCAAACATAGCCTTTTGTGCTGGCAGTTTGGTAGTAGGTATCATAGGAGAAATCCTATTCGGCATGTTGAGCATCATGTTCGGCATCCTAATCTCCCTATTTTCAGTAATGGCGGCAATCGGCTTTTTCATTTGGTTATTAACTATTTAACAAATAAGGATATGGCAAGACGATACAGCAAGACAGCAGCGCAGCAATGCAGATTTTACGAGGTGGACAACATCTTTGAGTATATGGTGGAAACCTACATCAACGGCAACCATTCAACCCTAAGAAGGCTATACCACGAACTCAACAAGGAAGCGAGAAAGGATTTTATCGGTTTTCTTTTGGTGGAATGCCCCCCACAATACCACACGGAGATTTTACAAGAGATTGTCTGACCACATAAAGGAACGGATATGAACAGGACAACGGAAAAGATACCCACATGGAGTTTAGCCTATATCATCAATGGCTATGCAACCGCACTCACAGACGATGAAGTTCTAACAATAGACAGATGGATGAAGCAATGGCAAGTACAAGATGTTTCACCCCTCACAGATGAAGAAGGGAACGCACAGCCTTATTTCACCCATTACCCCCTTTTCGGACTTCCCACAGAAGTGGAAGATTGCGAGATACTTTATTTGAGCAACAACCCGACTAAAATTTGAGATTATGAAAGGAACAGACCATTTCAAACGAACCATACAGATGTTTTTGGAGCAGAGAGCAGCGGAAGATGAACTATTCGCCAAAAGCTACCGCAACCCAGCCAAGAACATAGACGATTGTGTCACATACATTCTGAACTATGTGCAGAAAAGCGGTTGCAACGGCTTTTCAGACGGAGAGATTTACGGACAAGCCATTCACTATTACGATGAAAACGAGATTGAAGTAGGCAAGCCTATACAATGTCAAGTAGTTGTAAACCATGTGGTGGAACTGACAGAAGAGGAAAAGCAGGAAGCAAGAAGAAAGGCTGTTGCCCAATATCAGCAGATGGAACTCCAAAAGCTACAGAACCGCAACAAGCCGACAGCGAAAAAAGAAACACAAGTCCAACCCTCATTATTTGATTTTTGATATGAAACCGAGAACACGCATACAAAAAGAGGTAGTCCGTTTGTCAAGCGGACTGCCCGAACTGACAGACAAGCAGAAAGCATACGCTTTTGAACATTGCTTCAAGCATCATGCCTACCGCACAAAAGGCGGAACTATCACTTGTTCGGAATGTGGACACCGCTGGAAAGGCGGACACACTCTTGCGGAAACTATATGTGGCTGTAGCTGTCCCCATTGCGGAAAGGAACTTGAAATACTTGATACCCGAAAGAGAGTTTTCAGAGGCAGCGCATATTATGAAATCATTACGACCCGAAAAGGCTATCAAGTGTTGCGCTACTTTATGGTAGGAGCAACATACAAGGTGGGACAGAAGGCAGAGTATTCCATTCGGGAGGTGGTGCAATGGTGGATTGCCCCAAACGGAAAGACCGAGGTTATTGCCCGACTGAGAGCCATGCACACGATGTACTATGACCTTTGGACTGAATGGAGCGATATGGATTTACGCAGCAACAAGATGCTGAAAGCATACAACATAGACGCATACAAGACTTATCCGGCAATGCGCATCATTCCCGAATTAAGGCGAAACGGCTTCAAGGGAGCATTCCACGAACTGACCCCATACGAATTTTTTACCGCCATTCTGACCGACAGCAAAAAGGAAACATTGCTTAAAGCGGAACAGACAGAAATGTTCAGATATGCCGTCATATCAAATATCAATTTACATGAATATTGGAACTCCATAAAAATCTGTATCCGAAACGGCTATCATATTGCAGATGCCTCCATGTGGTGTGACCTTGTAAGACTGCTCAGACATTTCGGGAAAGATACCCACTGCCCAAAATATATTTGTCCGACAGACTTGAAAAAGGCACATGACCGACTTGTCAGAAAACGCGAAGAACAGATAGAAAGGGAAAGAGCGGAGCAACGCAGGGAGCAGTTGGTCAAGGATGAAAAGAATTATCTGAAGTCCAAAGGCAAGTTCTTCGGACTTGTGTTTACCGACAACCTTATTCTTGTAAAGGTCATTGAGAGTGTGGCGGAAATGCAACTTGAAGGTAAACTGATGCACCATTGTGTGGGAAGCTATCACAAGAGGACAGACTCTCTTATCCTATCCGCAACCATTGACGGCAAACGTATTGAAACGGTAGAGGTTTCACTGACAACATTCAAGGTGGTGCAGAGCAGAGGTGTATGCAATTCCAATACTGAATACCACGACCGCATCATCAGCCTTGTAGAGAGCAATGCCGAACTTATCCGCAAGCGGATGAGTGCTTGATTTATAGACTAAAATATACATGATATGGAAATAAAGATAGAAAACATACTGATATTATGGGACGAGAAAGTAACCGACATCTTTGTCAATCTGATAAACACCTTGTCCTTGAGTTTCAGTGAAAAGGAAATCCGCAATTCAATGGCAAAACTTTCAGAAAACGAGAACTTCGGAAGGCTGTTCGCCTACGGCTTCGGAGCACATCACCTTTGGGTAGCCCAAAGGATGATAACCGACCCCGAAAAGGTAATGGAGAACCGACTGCTGATTGTTGAATTTTAATAAATGACTACCATGACAACAAGAATGACCATCAACGGAGTGAGTACCTGCCAGACGGCAGGTACTGAGAAGTACGAAAAGTACCAAACAACTATCAGACGGAAAAGAACAACCCTTTTCCAGTATGACTACCGACACACGGACGGAGAACTTTTCTCCTGCGTGAGACCTACATTGGAGGAGTGCAGACACCTGCGTGACGAATGGATAAAAGGAAAGGAGGACAGATTATGACAGCATACTATGATACTTTGATTGTGACATTCAGCGACCCTATCAGAATTTTGGATATGATGTGTACCGATACTTGTGATGTGGCAACACTAAAGGAATGGATAGAGAGCTACGAAAGTACAAGAATGACCCCGATAAACGAACATACGGCAGTCATTACTTCCGAATACAACATGGTGCATGTGGTGGAATGGCTCAGAAAATATACCCCCATTGCCGAAATGAAAGAATACTAAAGGTGTGGCGGTACACAATACCGCCCGCACCCGAAACAGATAACCCATAAAACAGAAAGAGCATGAAATACTATTTTATATTGACAGACAGCAGGGATGCATGGATGCAGTTCGTTTACCTCCCTACGGGAGATTATGTGTCCGGCTATATCCGTGACTTGCAGAGTGTGGGAATATCCGTACATGACTATGACCTTTGGACGGAGGAAACACGCCCCATTGCCGAGCGCACATTGGAACATATAAGGCAGAGCATGAACATATAAAAAAATCGGGTGGCAAAAGCCACCCATTGACAATAACTTAAATTCATATACAGATGATAGCGAATACAATCTTACAGCAGTTGGGCGGTCATGGATTTACCGTCATGACGGGAAGCCGTAACTATATCAATTTGGGCAACGGACTACAAATGAGCCTTGCAAGGAACAAGACGTCAGCCAACAGACTGAAAATCATATTGGATGAGGACACGGATACATACACCATGTATTTCTATCGTCAGACACTGACGAAGTATGCGGACATCAAGGTCAAGGAGATAGCCAAATACGAGGGAGTGTACTTTGATATGCTCCAGCAGATTTTCACGGATGTAACGGGACTTTACACCCGACTTTAGGCAGAGGCGGCGAGAGCCGCCCTACTTTCTTTCGGTGAGCAGAAGGCGGACAAAGAAAGTAGCAAAGAAACCGCTGTTCCAAAGACTTCCACTGACGGAAGTCTTTTTTGTTTCCATCTTACAGATTTCTATTCAGAATAAGTGAAAGCGGATAGATATATTTGTTGTATGCTTTCAGTTTCTTCATATCCACACGGTTATCCGAATACGGGTTGCTATTCTCGTCGTAGAAAAAGATGTCCGTTATGTTTTCCTTTCGGACAATGCGCTCCCCGCACAGCGGAATATCCTCCACGTCAAAATCCTCCAGCGGAAGCGTTTCCAGTCTGCCGGGAAGATGGTTGCCAAGCTCGTTCATGTTGTAGTTGAAAAGAGCGAAACCCTTGTGTTTGAAGTCAAGACGTATGCCATACGGACGCCCTGTCAGAAAGGCATCCGCTGCTTTTGCCATATAATTTTCCATGATTGTTTGATGTAAAAGTCATGCAAAATTAAGGCTTTCGGAAAGCAGAAACAAATTTTATTGAATAAAGTAAACATGACATTTTATATACCATGAATTTCATATGATAAACTCAGGTTATTTTTCCGGATTTGAATAAAAAACAGTCATTTACCACATGCTCCAGAAATATTTCCCTAATTTTGTGGGCAAAACGCAATCAGTTATGCAAAAGGATATAAAAAGCTTTTTTCATCCCGTCAATCCACAAATGAACATTCCCGACTGCGAATACGACAGGACCGGACTCTGTATTGCTATGGCTAAGGCTCTGGCACGCAATACAAATCACAGTCTGTATATCATAGACTATAACCGCAAGAACTTCCTTTACGTATCGTCCAACCCGCTTTTCCTCTGCGGTCATTCACCGGAAGATGTGCAACAGAAAGGTTATGCCTTTTATTTTGATGTCGTTCCGTCTGACGAGATAAACCGTCTTATGGAAATCAACGAAGCCGGATTCCGGTTTTACTATGATCAGCCGGTAGAAAAAAGACTTGACTTGTCCATCGAGTATAACTTTCATATCCGTACATCAGAAAAGCACTCGCACCTTATCCACCACAAACTGACACCTGCCTTGCTGAGTGATAATGGGGATATATGGCTGGCTCTATGTACAGTTTCACTGTCACCGGAGAAAACTATCGGAGATGTAGTTATTTCAGACCATACATGTACTGACAGGTATTTCTACTCATTCGAGGGAAGACGATGGAGAAAACAGCCTGAACTGATTCTTTCCGACCGTGAAAAAGAGATTCTCCAGCTCTCCGTCAAAGGACTGTCGAACACGGAGATTGGAGAAACTCTCTTTATTGATGCCAATACCGTCAAGTTTCACAAGAAGAAACTTTTCGAAAAACTACACGCAGAAAACATCACTGAGGCCGTGGGTATCGCAGCCAATATGAGGCTGATTTAGGAAGACGATGTAGAACTTCGGCAAAGTAACTGCAGGTGGATGTGAGGTGACGTATTCCTCCATTTTCTTCCGTCCAAGTTCGATTACCTTCTCATCGTCACATCTGTTCATCTTTTCTTTATCAATATAGGCTATATGCCAGAATACCAGATAACCGATGACGTACCTTTCAATGGTAGCTTCTATCGGTTCGTCCGAACGCTTCATGGATTGAAGGGAGTTGTGGCCATCCTTATCGATGATGCCTACAACTGCCCATGAGAGATTTATATATGAAATTGTTGATACCATAGCTTTTAGTTTTCTTCTGCAAAGTTCCATACTTCGCAAGACTTTTCCACTACCCTGTAAGGTCGTTCTGATTATTGATGATTACTATAATAAATAGTTAAGACAATTAGAAATACCAGTTTACTCCAATCGTAACATTCCTTCCTCTAATATTGTATTGAGTTGTAGTACTACTCAAATCGCCATATATTGTATAAGAGTACACATTTTGGTTGAACAAATTGGTAACTGATGCCAAAAAATCAAATTGCTTGTATCGATACACAAATTCCAAATCTACAAGGAACGTATTCTTCTTTTGTCCCGAATCAAAAAATGACAGATAATGTTCTCCATTCAGTTTAATGCTAATGTCTTCTATTGGATAGAATACCAATAAGCATTTCTGTGTCAAATGTTGGGTCACAGACTTTAATGCCTCAGACTTCATATAATTGTATTTATGTCCAATCTTATAATCAATATTAAACCAATCACATGGATTTGATTTAAGCGTTATTCCTGAATTGATACTTCCAAAGTCGATTGTTGATATGTAGCCATTCTGTTCAAGCGGCATATTATGGTTCTGAAAAGAACTGCTCAACTCAATGGAACCATTTATCAGCTCTATACCTTTGCTGATGCTTCCATCAGCAAATAGTAACTTATATTTATCATTTCCTGGTTCGTATAAATAATATACATATCCGTTGTCAACTTGTTTTGAAATACTTCTTTTGGTGTTTTCATCAGAATAGGTTGCACTTAAGTTTGCAAATAACATGTCAGAAGGGTTTGCATAACTTATTCTTCCACCTATACGTTTTTCAATTTTCCCATCGTAATTCAAAAATCCGGCATACATCGCTTTGTAATCCGTCATGACAGGTGCTGTATAGTATAAGCCATTACCTGTATATGAGTTTCCGATGGTAGCATTAACAAACAGTGTCCACCTTGGAAGGAACTTCCATTTCAGATAAATATCAGGTTTTACATAAATCTTTGTTGCAGACTGTTCACCGCTAAAATGATAAACAGACAATGGAAACTTCAGATTCAGTTTTAAGTGCTCATTCTGGTATATGATTTCCGGATTCAGACGTGCCCCAATATAGTTCACATTCAAGTCGTTCTGATAATTGATACTTGCATCATTGTACAAACTGTTGAAATTATATATATTCCCAAAGAGGTCCATATTCGTTCCAAAAGACCACCTTTTAATATTATGTAAAAATCTGAAGTTGGTATTTGAGAAGAAGTTGCCTTTATCAATCTTCTGTTGTTTGACACTTTCTCCACCTACATACAAATCTTCCGGAATAAACTCATACTTGTTAAGCGACATTATTTGGAAGATGTTATTACCCGTTTTCTTTACATACTTCAACCTGTTTTCTACATTATATGTGGTAATGTCTGCAATACTATGATAATTGAAGTCACCATTAATTTCCGAAGTAAAAGTTCTCCATTTCGACTTAAAGGAAAGTTCATCAGAAAGAAAATACGAATCTTTATCAATGGTCGCAACAACAGACGCCTGCAAGCCTTTGTCTTTTACAGAACTTGTTTCTTGAGTACCTTTAACCAACAGACTGTCCATCAGATAATATGCCGACTCTATGCTTTGGTCATAGGTGTTTTTGTCATCTGTATAAATAATCTGCGACTTTATCTGGCCCGATTCTGACAACTTCCACATACTACTGTTGCTGAACATGTGGGTGCGATTGAAACGAGTCCTATCATTGCTCAGGTTGGTAGAAATAGAGGGTGCAGATGTTAAACTTCCGGATATTTCACTACCGGGATACATATACAAAAGGTCATCAATTGTGAGTGAATTACCCTCGTCTGCAATATTCTTTCCGGTATTGTTTGATTTCAAAGTTGTTGCACTCTGGCTCTTTGATGAAAATCTTGCAGCAAACAGTTCTGTTTCCCAGAGACCTTCATCGTGGGTAAAACCACCTTTACCTAAAAAGTTGCCGTTCCAAACAGACTTGGCACTATCTTTTAGTTTTAGGTTTATCGCTGTTTCCGTATCTACACCTGTCCCTTGCAATGCTTTAATTGCCTGATGATTCTCAATGACTTCCACACGTGCGATATTTTCATAGGAAATGTTGTTTGTTGCCAAGTTATATTTACCGTCAAACAGATCTATGCCTTCCACGTAAAACTTATTTATAGGGCTACCATTATACGAAATCTTACCATTCTCTGCGATATTGATTCCCGGCATATTGGTAAGTACATCTCCAATAGTCCTGTCTTTAGTCGTTGCAAAATTGGTAACAAAATAGCTTGTTGTATCTTTGTTCTGAATAATCTTGTCAGCCTTGATTGAAACTTCCTGCAATTCAAAGCTCTTTTCTTTTAGCTTTATGAGATAATTGTTATCTGTGAGGTTAAGAGTTTGTTGTTCATACCCTAAGCAGGTCACCTGTAAAGTATAATCTGCAAGGTTATCATGGTTAATCTGTAATGAAAAGGTTCCATTATCAGCAGTTGTTGTATATGCAATTATGCCATTGTCTGTACAATGCCTGACAATCACATTGACTCCTGTAATCGGTTCAAGAGTACTACTATCCACAACTGTTCCCATAATTGAATGACTTTGGGCAAAGATGGATAGAGTACAACAAAATACAAAAACGCTGAATAATACAAGTTTCTTCATATAATAAATTTAATAGCGTTCCATTACATCATAATTTACAGATTTGCCTTTTTGGGGTTTTCTTCTGGAAGAACCATTGACTGTAATCTTCATTCCTGAAGCCGCAGAAATGAACGCAACAGGATCTTTAATGTAATTCTTGTATGCTTTCAAATACTTTTCTCTTGATGATTTAGTGTACTGACGTGGCAGCATAGTGATGTTTGCGCCACTCTTGCGAAGCCCTACGAATACAAAGGAATAATGTTTCTGTATATCATAGACCTCCATAATGAGACCGGGAAGTCCATAAAACTTCCACGGACCATCTTTTACAGGTATTTCGGTAGTGAACCAAGCTTCATAAGTACGTCCTCGGAAATCGCATGTCGCTTTCTGACAAGTATAATCCCAAATTTTCTTTTGTTCGGTTGAGATTTTCCAGTTAAAATCAGGCAATTCTTCTTCATATCTGTAATGTTCTCCACCGACATTGTCTGTATAGTCTATCAGATTATTTCTGAAGTCTTTCAGGATATTGTAGGATACTATACGTTTCCCATACTTGCTGGAACCGTTCGCTAAAATATCCATTTGAATAGAAGAGCCTTTATCCGAGCACAGCAGTGAATCCAGTGTATAGGAGTTATAACTGTAGAACAACGATTTGTCTTTGTTGAATCTCAGAACCATCAAATCATCTGTAGTCACAGTACTTGTTGTATCTTTAAGAAAACTTAGTCTGTACAAACATTCCATATTCGCTTTGTCGTTTTCCTGTGCATGCGATATTGATATGGTCATCAAAGCCAATACTAGTGAAATGATGCTTTTCTGTAGAGTTCTTTTGTGTAATCTAATTTTTCCCATTGTATGATAGTTTTTAGTTTTCTGCTGCAAAGTTACTACAAAAAAGTGAAATGCGGAAGAATATGGTAATGGATTTGATTTACAGGGGTTTCATTAACGCTGCCAATTATTCTGAGAGCCATTACAATCCACGCCGAAGCCAAATCAAGACGGAGCTACGTTACTTGTTCGTAACCACGCCCAATAGGTGACGAAATGGACACGAATAACGAAACAAGGCCTTAAGGATTAGTGAGTTACTGACAACTCACGCAAAAAATCCGGTAACAAAAAAAGATTGCGCCGTTCTTCCGCGATTTGCGTATCAGAGGAGGGCTCTTCACCAACTAATTTTGAACAAAAAAAATTAAGGACGATGAAGAGTACATTTTCAGTTATTTACTACCTCAAACGTCAGGTAGTGAAAAAAGACGGGACGGTTCCCGTCATGGGACGCATCACGGTGGACGGCAGCCAGACGCAATTCAGCTGCAAACTGACCATCGATCCCAAGTTGTGGGACACCAAAGGGGGACGTGTCACGGGCAGAAGCACGGCGGCACTCGAAACGAACCGCATGCTTGACAAGATGCGGGTGCGCATCAACAAGCACTATCAGGAAATCATGGAGCGTGACAACTTCGTCACGGCAGAGAAGGTGAAGAACGCCTTTCTCGGACTGGAACACCGCTATCACACGCTGATGCAGGTGTTCCAGCAACACAACGAGGACTATGCCAAGCAGGTGGAAGCAGGCATGAAAGCCAAAGGCACACTCTTGAAGTACAAGACCGTTTACAAGCACCTGCAAGAGTTTCTCAACATCCGTTACCACGTGAAGGACATCGCGTTGAAAGAGCTTACCCCCGCTTTCATTTCCGACTTCGAGATGTTTCTGCGCACGGACAAACACTGCTGCACCAATACCGTGTGGCTGTATGTATGCCCACTTCGGACGATGGTGTTCATCGCCATCAACAACGAATGGCTCACACGCGACCCGTTCAGGGAGTATGAAATCAAGAAGGAGGAAACGACACGCAGTTTCCTGACCAAAGACGAAATCCGCCTGCTGATGGAAGGTAAACTGAAGAACGCCAAACAGGAACTATACCGCGACCTCTACCTGTTCTGCGCCTTCACGGGCTTGTCATTCGCCGATATGCGCAATTTGACGGAAGAGAACATCCGCACCTACTTCGATGAACACGAGTGGATAAACATCAACCGCCAGAAGACGGGCGTGGTGTCTAACATCCGCCTGCTTGACATTGCGAAACAAATCATCGACAAATACCGCGGGCTGTGCGAAAACGGCAGGATTTTCCCTGTTCCCCACTACAACACGTGCCTCGCCGGGATCCGTGCCGTCGCCAAGCGTTGCGGCATCACCAAGCATATCACGTGGCATCAGA